>Ga0209673_1000159_pt1 | contig 142302 bp, 158 predicted proteins | sample AraplaCol_mMS_r2_2_FD_184274 | JGI IMG/M metagenome (GOLD analysis project Ga0209673, IMG submission 184274) | Arabidopsis root microbial communities from North Carolina, USA - plate scrape MF_Col_mMS_r2 (SPAdes) (version 3) | ecosystem: Host-associated > Plants > Roots > Endosphere | place...
GGGGGGGGGGGGGAAGACGCATTCAATTTATTTGGGCGAATAAGAGCCTATGTTCAGTACAGCAAGATCCCTTCGAGATTTGACAAAGGTAATAGTAGACTACAAATGCTTTTTGGCCACCTTGAACTTGCAAAGCGCGAAAGATTCTTTTATACTCCCAGTAGCAGCAGTGAGAAAGATGAAATAATTGCACTGTGAGTGCTTTACTGTAGACTTTGCTTGTCATCCTCGGCTTCTGCAGCTTGTCGCATGCAGATGCTCGCTCGCTCCATCAGAAACCCTCTCTCGCGCCTAAGGTAAGCCATAGTGACTATTTTCTCTTTCATCGCGTCTTCTAAAACTTTGCCCTCTTCGATGGAAAGTGCTGGTTCTCCAAATTGTAGAGGGAACATACCAAACGAGCGAGCTCTCGGTCCAGATAACCCAACATGATAACATCGAAAAGTAAAGGCTCTCTTCTGTCTGGTGAGTGGGATAAAGCTTATTTGAGTGCGTGGAGGGTTTGGTATCTGTTCACCGGATTCTCTGTGCAGCATTTGCTCGGAATTGGCTGGATCCAGTATACCGTCATTCACTATCGACTCCGGATGCTGATATTTATCGGTATCATCGGTATTCTGTACTATCCATACCACGTTACGCGCCATATGGGATTTCTTCTGGTTTATCTGTCGATCCCCCATGTGCTTACAACGAGAATTATATCGTGAAGATGACCGAAAAATGACAGCGATATCATGCTGCTCACGCTTTCGTTTTCGGAAATTCCGAAACTGAAGATTGGCTCTATCATGTGCGTCTCTCTGGTTCTCTGGGTTGAAACACAACTCGGCTACTGACTGGTTATACTCGAGCAGGAGACGTTTTCGATACTCTTGACTTACATTCGGACTGGAAAGCAATAAGTATAGATCAACGGTATCCTCTTCATTTGATATCCGAGAGTCGAGATTTGGTTTGGCATTCTCGAAGTAATAAAAAGCCTTATGGAACCTTCCTCGACAGAAAGCAATACGCCCAAGCCAGTAAAAGCACCTGGCAATGGCGTGAATATCATTCAAGTCTTGAGCGAGTTCAAGGGCATGTCGAATCTCTCTCTTTGCTTTGCGTTGATCGTGCTGAAAATATTCAAGTATTGTGACAAATGCCCACGACAATCGCAAAGTTGGATTTGATTTCTGGATACCGTCAGTTGGAAACAGGATCGATGAAAGTTGCATGTAATTTTCAATATGCTCTTTGGTATCGTTTTTGGCATTCTCCAGCTTATATCTCATGTGGCAAAGTGAAAGGCTACACGATGATTCATCGTCCAATGGCTTTTTGACCGAGTTTTTGACTTCAGAATTCTGGCCAGCTTCACGAACTTCTTTGCTGGAGCTTTGACGGCGTTGAGTAGCAGTCGAAAGTCTGTATCTTGATTCCATTTCGTAGTGCAATGCTTCCAGGTTACCTGTCCAATTAATACGCTTCGGGGATGATGAAAAGATCCCCGGAATGCTAGGTAAGATTGGTTATGTCTGGAAGACTAGAATGAAGCTAATGAATTCAGTGAGTGCTTTCAGATCGTTAAGTCAATAAAATATAAAGCAACTGACTGGGCAAGGCACATAATATAGCACCAAGGGTTTCAGGATACCAGCTGTTCTTATACAGACATATATAATAGGAAACAAAAAATCGATGGAACAATAGATCAATGGTCTTTGTCCCATTCTTTATCTTCATTTGAGCACAATGGGGACCACAAAGTGGCACAAAGAAGGCCGACCTCTCCTTACCAGGTTTCGAACAAAGCAATGCCATGACGCTTTATCGTCTTCTCTATACGAAGATTGAAAAAATCAGAATGGCGTTATCGATGTGAACGCGACTCATCTCAAGAATGATGAGTGTCATGAATGAGAGGAAAGAGTCTTCGTATTTGTGGTCGAGACAAAATGCTGATCAGGAGTATACTGGTGTTGGATCTTCGAGGCGATTGGGCGAATGGCCGATCTCGCCTCGAAGCTGAAGATTCGTGATGACTACCACTACTACCTAGTAGGTAGAGAATAGTATTAGAATCCAAGGATATTCTCGAAGAAGACAGAACCGGCGATGAACCTCTTTGAAGACAGAAAATTGTAAGATTAGTAGATTGAATTATATTTATGAAGTTGGGTATCTAGGATTATTTATCAAACACATCGAAGATATACAGGAAAACAGGATTTATCATAACTCTTCATGTTTATATGAGTCAAGCTTGTCGCATACGCTGGCGTAATCCCTCATATTTTGTGGGATGGTTTCCTCCCAGAGTTCATCGCGTTGAAGAAATTTATATTGTTCTTTGCATGCCTGTTCCGAGGCCATTGGAAGGAGCACAGGGAGATGTTTGATTGACGCTTGCAGGAAGTTGCGCTTGAAGCAGTTCCCAAAGTCTGCCAACGTTGCTGGGTCTGAACAGATATGGCGGCCATGAAGCAGGGGCGCACACCGACGTTTAATGATCACGGCCACATCATCGCCCATCTTGAGTAGGGCCTCCTCCTGATGAGGAACATTCATGCGTTTCATCAGACTTTGTACCGCCGGGACAAAGGAATTATTGCGGGTCCATAGATCCCAATGAGGAATTGTTGGTTGACATCCTTGATCACAGATCTCGGTTTGAAACTTGTTGAAGATGTGGGTGGGTCGGCCAACGAGCGCAGTGACGACTTTCAGACAGGTCGGACCAACTGCAAGGACAGATGGAAGCAAACAGAATAGCAAAAGAAAGAGACTGTGGATGCTCAGGCGCATGGTCAATGAGACAGAAAGATCGACGAGGATCGGAGGGGGATAAGCTTGGATAAAAAGAACGGAATTGATGGAGAAAGCAAGGGGGGAACTTCCCCACGCGGAAAAATGCGGAGGCAAACTTGATATCGAAGGCGGTCAGCGGACACTACTTGAGGGTAGTTAGTTAACATTATTTCCTTAGTAAATCATCATCTAGAGAATGTACTCTAAAGTTTACGCAGGGCTTCTCAGGATTTCCAGCTTAACGAGTTGAACTATTTTGTATATTCGAATAGTATTCGAATATACAATGTGTTGAATGGACCATTATTTAAAGTAAACGCCTTGGAGTGAAATGATGCAATACATCAAGGTTGATGTTTACCAAGACTATTCCTGCGCATCAGCTACGTGAAACGAAGTAATTAGCTAACTTCCAAGCTAATAAGTCTATTCAGATTTGTTTATATTTCCTAGTGGTTGATACCTCAATCAAGTAAATAGTCACAGAGAGACAGAAGACTGAGTGGCGGAGCCGAAGGAGATTCGGTCATTTATGTATGTGGTTGATATATTATTTACAAGGAGGCAAGGACAGTGTCGGCACTCGATTTCTGTAATTCTCCTCATTAGCCATTTCGTCTCCCCAGCGTATTTGTGTTGGTCTCACCTTGACAGCACCCTTCTCGGTCTCAATATCAGCATACTTGATCTTGCCATGGTCAATAACAATGGCATAGCGACCGGTGCGACCGGAAGCATTGTCGGCCCAACCAATGCTCTTGGAGAACTTGGCTTCGGGGTCAGACAGGAAAAGCTGTGTATAATGTGGTAAGCAAAGACTCGGCAGTTGCAAGGAATATCACGCACAATCTCATTGTTCTGGACCTTGTTGGCCTTGCCCCAGGCACTCATCACAAAGGGATCATTGAAAGCGACTACAGCAACAATATCGACGCCCTTCTCGCGGAGCTTGGGCAGGTTCTGAATGTAGCCAGGGACATGGTTGACGGAGCAAGTGGGGGTGAAGGCGCCTTAATTTGGTCCCATGGCGTGTTAGCGGTGAAGTTGTACAGTATTGTAGGATATCCTCGGCTTTCCGTTGAGGTTGAGGGAACATTGATAGCATACCGGGCACCGAGAATAGAACCACCTTCTTGTTTGCCCATTCCTTGGAGGCGTCGTAGTTGATGGGGATACCACAGGCGGTAATATCATCGCTCTCCTCGGTCCAAGGGATATATCTGCAACAGCCATTTAGTCTTAGTACCGACGGGGGTGGAGCTATATGAGACTGCGGGGAGTAATTGATAATCAGAAACACGTACTTGAACACCACGTCGGTGGGGAAAGTGTCGCCAGGCTTGAGAGCTGCCATTGTGTTTTCAGTTAATTGAGGATTGGAGGAGGATAAGATTGAAGAAAGAAGTTGGAAGAGAAAAGAAGAAGAAGAGGAAGACGAGAAGACGGAGTTGCGGGGCAGGGAATATTACGATATTACAAGATTACGGTAATATCATTACAACAGGGCCGCCTTTCTCCGAGGCGGAAGCCGCCGATGGACGTTTTGCAGCAAATAAAGCTGCAATTGAGGGTATCCTGGATGTATTGAGAGGTCCAAGGGGTAAATGAAGAATAGTAAATTGTTCATGGAGTATCACTTTACTTTTAATGAAGGTAATAAAGTATAGAAATCCAGATGTGTATAAAATGAGAAAAGAATAATGGCCGCTGCGGGTGTCAGGTGATGCTCAGCCAACTTGTCTTCTCTCCAACTTGGAGAAAAAGTCATCTTCAGCAACTTTTTCTCGATTTTCACCACCGACAATTCAGTCGCTCAAAATGAGCTATGCGGGCCCGGTCGCATGGAGGCTCCCCTGCACGGGGCTGTCTCCTTCAAAGACCTTGTCTGCGCAAAGCTCTCGTGCGGCCTGTCAATATCTCCGCATCTCACCATGCACACGACCCTTTTACTCTTCCCACCGTTCATTGAGCTCCTCTAACATTGCCCCTCGAACGACTCCTCGACCAGTAGTCTTTCCGACTTCCCCTTTGACCTTCCTCACATCGACCTGGTCCCGCTCAAAGAGGACCGCCGCAAAACAAACACAAAAAAGAGCCGGCGCATTGCCGGGTGGACACAATCTTCCCGAGGCCGATATCAAGTTTATCTTCGGCCCGGGCGTCTCCGTCAAAGTTGGAAATAAGGCTCTCGCAGCTCTGCAGACTCAACGACTGGAAGGCACATTGGACTTGGATCTCCCTGCCGATATTGTCCGCACTGTCACTCCATCCCAGCTGGATAGTGCATTGCAATGGCTCCGTGAGAACCACCCGTTGGATGAAGATGCTGCCATCCTCGCCCGAATTGAAAAGGAAGAACGCCAAGCAGAAGAGAAACTTGTACGACGAGCCGAAGAGCTGGGTCTATACAAACCACAGAGTGGATCTTACGAGAATGAGCTCGGCGAGGGGAACTCAGTCTACGGTAAAAGTGTGCTCAAGGAGGCGCGAGAGATGAATGAAAAGCGACTCTTGGCTGAAAAGGAACGTAAGCGTCAAGAATGGTTACAAGGAGAACAGGAAGAACAGGAACGATTGCGACGTCAGTTCAAAGGGGATACGGCCTTGCAGCAGTACCAAGAAGCTGCCTTGACAGAGGGTACGCACTATTTTCCCACGACAATCCACTGATCTGGGCGCGGCTAATCCTCTTTGCAGCACGTCCTCGAGCGGACCCTAATGAACGGCCCTACCTGGCCTGGATCCAGAAGCATCACATTGCAGGAACTCATGAATCGCCAGAGGCGATGAATATCACCACCGTATGCATTCTTGAATCTCCTCCCACATACAAAGACAACCACTGACAGGCGGATCCCCCTTCAATAGACTCAACGCCTTCTTGCACCAGGATTGTTCACTCTTTTGGCAGTCGGTTTATGCTACTATTTCGCCCAAAATTACCAATCCCCTGCGCGACAGGATCGCCTTTGGCCGAGTGTTCCCCCTGCTGCAGCTACTGTTGGTGCCATTATTGGCGCCAATGTAGCCATCACTTTTATGTGGAAATTCATTCCTCCCGCATGGCGGCTTTTGAACCGCTATTTTGTCATTGTTCCTTTTTACCCAAGTGCCCCCAGTATGCTTGGTAGCACCTTCAGTCACCAGACCTGGAGACATCTGACAACTAACATGATGGTCCTGGGCCTGATGGGTACCAGAGGTATGTAATCGGCTTCACTTTCTTCAGTCAGCATCCGTGATTTCTAATCTTGCTAGTCCACGATGAACTGGGCCGTGGCAACTTCTTGGCGATCTACATTGGATCCGGCGTCGTGGGCTCCCTGGTCTCGCTTTCTCGGAATGTTCTGCTGGGTACTTTAGGCCTCACTTCGCTTGGTGCTAGTGCTGCTACCAGCGGTATTGTTGCTGCGTGGTGTTTATACCACTTCGAGTATGTCCCCTAGACCATCATTCATATTCATATCTCAAATCAGCAATACTGATCATCTTGCTTACATTAGTGACAAAATAACCATGTGGATTCTTCCTCACGAATGGCGAGACACTGTCTGGACCCAAGGCTGGATTCTACTGGCATGTTTGATCGGAACAGAGGTTCTGAGCATGGTAACACCTGCGCGATTCTTGCAGGTCTGGCCTCTCTCCCGGCTTACGAAAATGGACCATGCAGCCCATTTGGGAGGATATCTCGCCGGTGCTGGCTGCGGATATAACCTCATCCAAAAGAAGAGGGCCGAGAGAAAACAGAGAGCTCGAGACTCACGCTGGTTGAGTAACTTGAGCCGTTGAAGGTGACTCTTTAAGCATTTGTACTATCTTCTAAGCGCCTTTCTCCTATGATCTCTGGCTTTACATCTAAGAGTACCATAGACTATGTAACAATACACTGCATCCAATTACCATTGGATGCCATCAGATACCCGATACTATTAGCACTGGATAAGATACTGCTTTTAGCAAAGCTTGGCCAGGTTGAAATAAAAGTAGTGTGATACGTCCGAGACATGGCGATATTCTACCAATAAAATGACACAAGAATTCATTGGAAATAATCAAGGCTCAAGTAGGCTGAAAGAGTGAGAAACAGGTAGTGGATATCAATCATAAAGAAGCATCAGAAGCGTCAGAAACCGATGTCAAAGATAAGAAAATTGGCGAAAAGAAAGAAAAAAAGAAAATGAGAAGGATGAAAATGAAAAGAAAGACTTTCTTCTCCGTTTTTGATGTGAAGGAATGACTCTTCACGTCTTCCCCGTTCCACCGATCGATACATCTTCCTGGGTAGCAGCCTCGGAGACGGGGGGCTCTTTGATATCCATTCCGTACGGTTGAATGTTCGGAGTTGGAGCCTGGCTTTGGTTTTCCACATCCGGTGCGGATTTGTGTTCGGGTCGCTTGCGTCCCAGACGATCACACCAATGCTCAGCACTGACAAGGGTATCGTTAACCACGCCACTGACCTGGCCTAGGATATCCAGACCTTCGTTGGCCAAAACCAAGATGCGATGGGCGCCGACAGTAGCTTCTGACGAGGCAGCAGGAGAATCGGCTGGAGGCTGGGAGGTGCTGGCCATTTGAAATCGGTGAGGCAGAGATGTCAGGTGTCGTCGAACGAGATGCCGGGCATTTTCCGGCAAAGCCCCTCCGGCGTATTTGGATACGACGTCCACCACTTGTTTGAGGGTAGAAAGGACGTCTTCCTTGACTGCTTGAATCCGCTGGGTGAGAAGAGATGTATTCTCGGGGCTGCTGGCACCGCCAGCAGCTGCCTCCTGTCTCATTCGAGCCTTGTGGTTCTCCCATTCACTCATCGCGTTTTGGAGAGCGACAATGGCGCGCCCGAGACGACCATTCGCCCAGCGAAGCCATGTCAAACAATACTGCAAACTGCGCAATGATTCCTCGCTCATTGCCACGCCCAAGCCAGAAGTCGAAATAACCAGCCGACTTTGCCAGGTAGGGGTTTGCCGCCCAGGCTTCTCTTCATAACGAGGGGATTTCATCTCATCATAAGGCGGGAGTGTCTCCGCCATGGAAATGTCCGACGAGCTCCGAGTGCGCGACTGCACTGACACTGCCTCCGGACCTTGTTCGACATCCATAACAGTTGGAACCGCTTCCCCATTGACTTTGCGACGCTTGCTACTGTGGTTCGAGTCGTTACCCGACTCCCGCCGTTGTAGGGCCCAGCGCAGACCACTCTCAACGCCAGTCTTCCGACCAACCGTTCCTACGGTGTTTGCGACTGGGGAGCCAATGTTGCGCTCCAAAAACTCGGCACTTGACTTAAATCGTGCGGAATATGATTTCGAGGAGGTATACGCCGAGACCGAACCGTTGATGGCGGAAGAAATCAAAGGGTGAGAGGAGGTGAGAAGCGAAAGAAGCGGTTCAGGTGGAGGAGGATCTGGAGAAGTGGGAAGAGCTTGTCGTGAAGCTCGAGGGGAATTCCCAAAATCGGCTCGTAGGCCTTCAAGTGCTTGAGCAGCCTCGAGGTCGTCCATGGACAGCACACTGGCAGCTCGGCGAGAACGGTCCTCGGAGGACTGATTATCGACATCCATCACGGCGGGGGCATGCTGGGGTGGAGCAGAAAGATATAAATGTCAGTGGGCCGTCGGTCTTAAGGAACGACCAGACGAGAGAGGGTGACTGGAGTATGTACAGTACTAGTACTAGTACAGTCGGCGGGTACAGTAGAGTGAAGATCACGACTGGCTCAGAACGATCGGTGAAGACAAGTTGGACTTTCCAAATGGAGTTTGGAGTTTGGAGTTGGGCGTGGGGGAAAGTCGAAGGCGAAGGGAAAACGGCCAAAGTCGAAGCCGACGCACGTGAAAACTGACTAAGGCGGATCACATGTTCATTAATACAGCAGTACATACAGAAGTATACATTTATTATAGTTATTAAATTTATGATTTTCATTCATTGTATTTATTATATCTGATAGAATTATAATCATGATATTAATCATATTGATTGATTTATTCAGTGATACTTCAAGAATAACAGGCTGTAGATGAATCCCGACGGATCAAGGATGTACAGTACTATGTATGTATAGCATCACATGTACGGGATATACCCGTACATACTAACTTATGTACTAACTATACTCTCTATAGTATGCACTTCACCACTTCATCACTAATGCCCATTGAACATGTTGAGAAACTCTCGGCCCTCGCCACCAAATCGGATCATCACCTTCCCCTTCGAGGCGTCGCTGCAATTGCCGGCATGTGAAGTGGGGGCATCTTCGTGGCACTCTCCGGCAATTTAGCCTATCAACTACGGGGAAAAGTACGAAATACGAAGTGTTTACCATGTTCGGATAAATCAATTTAGGCATAAATCCACATTACTAGCCGGTGTTGACAAACATAGTAGTAATGCTTGATGAAAACTGCAAATCGTTTCATTTAGTTTTGATATTGAAAAAATACTGTATAACTACTAGGTAGTTAAGTAACCTTCTCAAGAACACGAATCACACCACAAATAGTATATAGTATATAGTATATACTCGACAAACAGACTCTTTGTCAGACTGTTGTCTTCGTCCATCACCTAATTACCAAGCTGATCATAATCCCGAATGATGATGGCAAAACAAGGACAATTACCTCGCTCAAAAGGCCCATGACGACCCTCGATCAACCGTGGCCCAGCAAAGGGTTCCCAATGTCCACTAAAACTATTAGTTACAGCACAAAAGAGTCCAGCTTGATCAACTAACCGGGTCTGATCTTCTTGATATGCAATATCGATAGGTTCAAACTTCATTGAGCTCCACCAGAGAGTTTGACCATCTTGATAATGGCCTTGAATTTGCAAAAATTGCAATAACCGTTGGAAGGAGAGATATGCTGGATTAATCCACATATCATTCTGGCTCAACTGGAGAGAATCGGTCGTATCAGAAAGCATCTCGCCCAAGTAAGTGGTACAGAGTCCCATATAACTATCCATGGCCGAAGCATGCACAATATCAACCGGCGCATTGTACAAAGTCAAGGGGTTACTGAAATCAAATCCATTTTCATTCCATAGGGATAGTTGGCGCCAGAGACCCGGAGATGGCGGATGATCATGCAAATACTCAATCCAGTCAGATCGTCCGATAAGCTTAGCTTCTTGGTTTTGTAGAATTTGTTGTTCTTCTCGTTGTTGTTCTATCGCGAGTCGTTTAATGGCCGCTTCGCTAGTATTCTCCAGTAATTCCTCTGATGGCAGATTGGCCATTCCACACTCGGCAAAGTACCACAGCTGGGATTTCTCAGTCCAAGAACTCCACGCCTGAACAAGATCATCTCTCTCTTTCTGAATATAAAAAACCATTTCGTGGTCATATTGATCCAGGTTGTCAAGAAGGTGAGCTTGCTTTTCAATGGTTCGCGACACAAGCCCTTCCAATCGTCTCTCCTGTTCTTGCGTCCATTGTTGAGTTAACTGCGATATTTCCATTGTTGTCAATCCCCACAGAGACACACTCCAGAAAGCTGAAAGCTGGCCCCATTTTTGTGTCGGTCGTTGAAGAACTAGTAAAGCAGCAATATCTCCTGCAATAACTTCTCGTTGAGGAGGCAGGCTTTCCAACCGATCGTTTCTAAGTTCTAGCGTGTCCACGGTATGTGAGCCCAGTGATAGCGTTTCAAATAGCTCCCCTGGCAAGTTTTGTCGCGTAGGACGATGATTTTTCTCAGTCCATTTATGTATTTTGAATACCCTAAGCAAATCACAGATACCTGCAATGGCAGCGTCAGGGTCCATCTCCAGTATGGGCTGTGGTAGGGTAGGGATTGACTCTCGGATCATTTGGTGAAATTCAATTCGCATTTCTTTGTACCTAAGATCTATACCATGTTGTTGAATCTGATCATAGACTGTCTTGATTAAATCTAGAACAAGATCCTTTTCAGCCTTGGAGCCAGATTTGAGGCCGAGGTTCTTCCATTGTTTTTTAAATTTAGCGTGCAGCTCCATTGGATAGACAAGTCAGTTCTATATGGATATGATGAGAGAAAGGAGTCCACGTCGTATAAAATGTGTCTTTTTTTTAAGTTGATGATACTGATGGATAGGAGGATTTGAAGCTCGATAGTGGCCGTATTTATAATTACCAGCAGCCGTGATTTTGAGCGAGATCTCGAGATAGATGAGAGGCCTCATAAACAATACCTTTTTGACAACAAAGACGATTGATCGGATCAAAGGACCCCTTGAACTAGAATTACATTGTCTTTAATAGTAACTGGGGTTCAAGGATTTGAAAAAGGGCTCGAGGGCATCGTTCGAATTGTCTACCTGGGTAATTCTATTCAAGGAACAATCGACTTTGTGCTCCTTTGTTGCATTTATTACAAAGTTAATCACAATGATATTATGATTAGAAGCCTCCTAGTCGGCAAATCCAATCCACTGAGTCTATTTACGGGGAGGACAAACCAGCAGCATACTATTTGGTTCGCTCAATGTCTTTTTCAAGGTGCATGAGAATACAACGGCAGGACGAAGGAGACAATGATTATTACAGAGAAATCGAGATACTGGGGATCAACAGACGAATCAGAGTGCTATGCAAGAACCAGGTATTTTTCGATATACTAATGGCTAGAACCACTTGGACAAACTGTAATCCAGAGTGTTTCTCTGAGTATTAAGAAGAATGAGACCTACTCGAAATTGGCCGCGGAACTAAACTTTGTTTCACTGATTCGAATATTGGCATGGCCAGTTGCTCCATGTGCTTCGGCAGGTGAACCGTTAGCTTCTTCACAGAAGTGAAGTTAAATGTTGTGTAGGGTACAAAGCGTGTGCAATCATTATAGAATGTGACTAGGCTGAGAATTCTTTCTATCTATAACATGGAATGAAGACCATAGCAATGACCAGATTGCATCAATCCAGACTGCTCCTCTCAAGGGAACAAAAATGCAAATTCGAAAAGAAAAAAATCAAGTACTAGACACCTTGAAGACAAGCTATGGAAGACGGACTATGCAAATGGTCATTATTCATATCATCATACCTCCCGCGATTGAGGCTATCCTGTCATAGGGACAGACTCAAATGGCCGGTGCATTCCAATACTCGCGCTTGATCTTCATCACGGCAGATTGTTTGTGTGGGAAGCTGACCTCCCCTTCTTTATAGAAGCCAACCGACTGCAAGTAATTAATAAGTTTGAGATTGTCGACGCGCGGTTCTAAAACAACCGTTTCCGTCCGCATATCAGCCAAGAAACAATAGTGCACCAGGGCTGTTAGCCATAAAACCACTCGGTGTGGTCCCCGGAATTCCTGCTCGCCAACAAGTACGTGAATTCCCCGATCGTAATTGTCGACTCGATCAAGAAGCCGGCCTAGAGGATCCTCCTTCACCCAATAGACTTCAAAGTATCCAAATGGCTTTCCATCCCAGCATCCAAAAACAGGGAAGCTATGACGGCTGGTCAAATTACCAAGGAGAAACTTTTCCTGGACAGACTTCGGCCCACCGACCTGCCACATCGCTTCCACGCGTGGATCATTCATCCAGCGGTGTAAAGTTTCGAGGTCAGATGACAAGCTCTGGGAAAGATGTTGCCTGACACTGGTGATTTGAGAAGAGTTAAAGCTCACGGGTCTGGATGTAGGGGTTGTGGGTCGACTATCAGAGGTGGTCGATTTGGTGGCTGGAAGGAATGGGATGCGGAGTGAAAGATATTGACCCACACTGGGAACATAGCGAATATAAAACACCTCTCCTTGATGAGGGGGCTTTGGGCGAATAGGATGACGCACCCCGTTGGTGAAAGTATATTGTGTTGGCGCAGGAGGATAATATGTTGGCAGATGACTCGCCGATGTAAACGGGCCGGCAGACGTGAAAGCTTCGGTGTTGGCAGAACTGAAGGCTACTTCGCCCGGGGGTGGTGGTGCACTCGTCGGGAAAGAATCTCGCGCCGGAGACCCATGGCGCGACTGAAACGGGGTCAAGGAGGGAGATGGAGGAGTTCCACGGGGCGTCATCGTAAATAAAAATAGTCTTGGGTCGAGTTGCCAAAAAGCACGTTGGCTCACAAACATCCTCGACCAACTGCTCGAGTCTCGCGTCTCAACGGGCTGCAACCCGACGGAAGAGTCATCGCTGCACACCAGTCCCATGCGCTCTAGTTTCTGTAGCAAATTGCGACCCTTGAAAATACCCTCTCGGCGAATATTCACCCGCCAATCTCCCTTGGGCTGTCCGTCATGAGGGGTCGAGCTTGAGGCGGCTGTTTGTACACGAGGATCGGGGCTTGGCTCATGAAAATACCACAACAGGGTAGCCCAAAGCATCATCGCAATCTGACGAGTAGGCGAGGTGACCGGTTTAAATTCGCTAGATGGTGGATTGACAATATACGAGATGTATATACAATCGCGGTTCAAAGTGGGGGTGGTGAACCGCACGGTCTTTTCGTCATCGTCATCGTCATTCTGAATATCGTCGGCAGGGTGTCTATTCTCTGAACCAGTACGTCCTCGTTGATCGGGAGAAGCTCCGGAGACCTTCTCACTATGAATAATGACCGTCCATCCTGGAGGGAATGATGAATGGGTCGCGCCCATATCATTCGATTTGAAGGTCACCCCACCGAAGACGGGGGTCACTGTAAAAGTGAGGCCATTCGGAAGATGACAAACATTGTTTCGCATACTGGAGGAGGTTTCGCAACTCTGCAAAGCTTCCAATTGAAATGCGACAGAGTAAAGGAGCAGCAGAAGAGAAAAAGAAGAAGGGCCAAGGTGAAAAAGATGGTTTTGATAGAGACGATCGCGGAGAAAGTGGGGAATTATTTAACGCCCGCCGGTTTGCACTGTTTGCATTGAATTGCAATAGAATCGGCGTTATTGGTGGATGCAAAGTGGACAGACAAACTAGAATTGGGGGAAATGGGGGGGAAATGGAACCATTTAGAGTCACCGGTCAAAGCGTGCAGAGTTTTGAGGAGATTTGATTGTGTAATTTCTATGGAGTAAAATGGAGAGGGGGAAATGCGATCGCCAGAGGGCCCGAGTGGAGAAAGTATACGATGGAAAGCTAAATGAAGCAAGGGGGTATATCGTATAGTATATCGCATATATATATGGAGAGGAGGAGGAGAGGAGGGAGAGAGAGGGCTTAGAAGTAGCCAGGGAATAGCCAAGTGAGCTTCTTCTGAGCTTCAGGGCTCCAGTGAGGTTGAGGCGTGCTGACTCCAAACTTGACGGAGCCAGCGAGATGCTTGGCCTGAACCAGCTCAGTGTGCTGCTCCTCACCAGCCAAAGCATCCAAAACAGCAGTGACAAAGCGACGAGCATTCTCAGCGTTGGCTTTCATGTTACCCATCACCATCTCCACGGTGACATCGGCCGAGTCATGCCAGCAGTCGTAATCAGTGGACATGCAGATCATCTGGTAGGCAATCTCTGCTTCCCGAGCCAGTTTGGCTTCGGGAAGAACAGACATATTGATCACGCTACCGCCCCAGGCGCGGTACATGTTGCTCTCGGCACGAGTGGAGAATTGCGGGCCCTCTACAATTCATGGCAAACGCGGGAAGAAAAAGTCAGTCCGATGTTGACCGAATGGAGTTTAGAAACTCAAATGTGGTATGATAGTGGGGAGGAGGGGAGGAATGAGCATAAAGAAAACCTCAAGGCCCAGACTTACCCATGCAGACAACCGTGCCACGGTCGTGAAGAACAACGCCATCTCCCTCCAGACTGTGACCACACTCTCGCACAACCTTGGCAATGCCCTCATCAAAGGGATCTCCAAAGGGAACGTGAGCAACAACACCTCCCTCGAAGAAGGTCCATGGTCGAACGCCCTTGGTTCGGTCGATAATCTGATCAGGGATGACAAAGTCGCGCGGCTTGATAGCCTCCTGGAGACTTCCCACGGCAGAAAAGGCGATGATGCTACGCACACCAATGGAACGCAGAGCAGCAATGTTGGCTCGGGCCGGCACTTCGTGAGGAGCGATTTGGTGGTGAGAACCGTGGCGGCTCAGGAAAGCCACGGCGACAGTCTTCTCGTTGTGCTTGCACTGGTGGTGCAGAATGGTGATGGGCGAAGACGGTTCACCCCAGGGGGTTGTGATGGACAGTGAAGCCACTTGAGTGAATCCAGGCAGCTCACGCAGTCCAGTACCACCAATGACAGCAATCGGGACAGGCCCTGACGATGATTATCTCTCGAGTCAGCTTGGTCATTCATGTTCAGGAAGTGGGGTTGGAGGGGGAGGGGGAAGAAAGTAGACACGAGAGAAAACAAGAAAATGAAGGAAAAGAAAGCGAAAAGAGTCATCAAGACTCACCGTCGTAGGTAGAAGGAAGAGCAGCCATTCTGCGTGCGAATTGTAGACTCGATTCAATGCGACGAAAGGGTTTTGCGATGGAGGAGAAGCGCATTTTGCAAATCTTCGAAAATGCGCCCCGCGCGGACGTTGCGGCCCCACGTGAAAACAAAAAAGAAAACGAGAATCCGCCGAATTTCAAGCAACCCTTGAAATTCGGCTGGGAATGAAGAATTGAAGAAGAAAAAAATGGGTATAACCTCTACAGATGGGAGAGATGGAAAGAAACCATGCTAGAAATACGGCTTGTTGGTGAATTTATTGTCGCCACACCATGATGCCATAGGGATCACGGTCAGCCTCGCTCACTGAAACCTCGACTGAGCCATCCTGGTAGATCTCGACCTCAGAGGATGAAGCTGCTGCGCCTTGCTTTGTGCTATCTTGAAGGGCCTGAATGGCAGAGTCTCGATCGGACTTCCACTGTTGAGAGAGTTCCTGAAGTACTTGGGTTTGCATGACGGCGCGGAGGTAGCCACGCTCGGAGTTGGAGTGGGCGAGAGATATCACAACTGAGCCACGTTCAATGGCAGCCAAGGTCTCATGATGGCTCATTTCGCCAGTAAAGAGCAGATCAGGGATTTCAGATCCACGCATCAGGACACCAGAGCCGGAACCTGGACACATCCCGACCGTGCGGATGCGAATATCGTCAACGGATTTGGATTGTGGAATAGCAATGGGAATACCCCCAGGAAGACCGACACCTCGGCCAATATGATCGATCAAGGTGGTGAGAGGCTGGGCCTCATTAAAGGTAACAAGACGGCCCGCACCAGCCGATTCGAAGCCTTCGGGAATGGAGGCCGCAGGAGAAGGATGGATGGTGGATCGGGTATGCGGGATTTGCTGGGCGGGATTCGCCGATGATGAGGTTGGGACAGCTCCAGCTTGGGGGTAGGTAGGCACTGAATATAAAGTCGAGTTGCAATTCTGAGATGCCGGGTGTGTCGGAGTCGCTACGGGCTGGAACGTGCCCGTCACCACATCGCAAAGCCAATCGGCCATACCACCCGGCACGGTATCGACAGCGGTATGAGGAGAGTAGACACTGATTCCATTCTGGGCCAGTCGGAGGAGGGATCGTTGTTGGGTGTCATCGAGGGTGATGGCCTTGAGACCACGGAAGATAATCGGGTCTGAATCCACACTTGTATTAGCTATCTATACTTCTAATAGTATAGTTCTCGCCATTGAAGGAGGTAGATGGTTGGAGTCTCACGGTAGGCTACAATAGCTGAATCGCGACGCTTAATCGCTTCATCTGCAACCGCAGTAGTCAGGTCAATAGCCAGCAGCACTGAGTTCTTCTGTCGCCGCGATGGGTCAAAGGGAGCTTCCAGGAGCACTATTTAGGTTGCCGGAATTAATAAAGGACGGCGGATCACAAAGTGTTGCTGCCATATTGGCATGGTAGATCACTCACGGCCGGTGTTATCAAAGCTCTTATCAGCCAAGGCCTCTGGGTAGCTGTGTAGGTGCAAGTGGTTAGACCGAGTCCAAGCTCAATTCATCCAAGATGGACATGGAGACATACAGCTTTCGCATGGAGCTCACCACTGCGCGAGTGAAGGGCGAGGAAAAGGGAAGTTGAGAAGCCATGGTAGTAGATAAATGACCGACAGAGGAGCGTAGACAATTCATGGAATCATGCAGTAATGAAGTTGAGAGAAGTTGAAGTTTTGAAGTTGGCGTTGAGGAGCGATACGCGGTGAAGTCATGTGATGAACTACAATAAGTAGAACAACCAACACTATTAATGTAGTACTTTAATACTAGTAGTTATTCACGTACATTTACATATGAATTAGTTGATTAAAGCTATGTCACTGTATGTAAAATAGTAATTAGAGAATCTAAAGGATGATGAGGTGTTCCTTGTTGATTACAAGGTTCCCAACTTGTAGTGTTTGTAGGAGATATATAACTATAACTACTATGTATATAACCTCATTACCTACCCATATAGCGGATTTCCTTTGCGAAGTCTTGGCTTTCCCTTTCCCTTTCAGTGCTCAGTGAGCGCCGCTTTTGCTCACTGAGTAGATCTGAGCGCTCTGATTTGCCCTCTGAGCATTGCTTAGTATACACGCCCAGTGCACAGGTCTACCTATAACATAAATTTTCCCTCCTCTGCAGAGAAAATGGATAAGAAAGTGTTGAGTCTCTCAATTTCATTTGTAAGTATATGTTCTATAATCAACGAGTCTGCAGGCATCAAAAAATATTTTTGTTGGACGAATTTATTCTCTACTAGAGAATAGAATACATATATTTTGTCGAAATGTACGGATCGCTAACCTTGCAGCAGCAGGTTCGGCAACATGGCAAACTCCTTACTCTCTGACCACAAAATATCAAATCCGACAGTGAATCTGTGAGGTCAATCTTGGCCTTACAGATTCAAATCTACCGATACAGATATATTTGAGTAGTCTATATAATATTTGTTTCCGTATATTTCGTCTCAGTTTTCAATATCATAGCTGGTCCTTGCGCTTCTTCAAGTGTTCAACGTTCTATCCTCGGCATTTGAAGCGCGTCTTCCATCATATATAATACAGTATGAGAGTATCCAGCGATTTTGAATTTCGGAAATTACAATTTCAATGTACAGAATTTTTTTTGACCAGCAGTTAATTCTGACTGTTTATCTGCTATTTTAATTATATTTTTGTCCGGATATCGTAAAGATTTTGCCACCGCCGCTATGCTACTTCGAATCTGTCGTATCTGTTTCATAGAGGAAAATATTCATTCGTTCTTTCAGAGCTTATTTTTTTTCGATCAATAGTTCTGTTGGCGCCATAGTCAATATTGCTATTACTAGGAACTGGTGCCTTAGGATGCGAAATATTATCACGATTTGGATGTTTGCAGTCCGAATCAATGGCGTCAGTTTCGACCGCACGCTGGTCTGCCGAAAGAGCGAAGTCACTAGAATCAAAGTATGTTCGTTTCTTCAAGTCTGTGGCTTGGAAATGAATCTTGATCACAACTCCACGTCACTTTCTTCTGGAATAAGCACTTTACACGCCTCATCCATATCTCTCTTCCATTTCTTGAGTGTACCGGGAGAAGGTGCATCCCAATACGCATTGTCGGGTCCAGGAGAGTAATGGGCGATGAAATCCTAAGATAACGGTCAGTTTACCTTGATCGAATAGGATATTCAAAAGAGTTCGAAGCACATACTATTTCGGGTTGACCGGTTAGTTGCTCCAAGATCCATCCTAAAGGTCTTGTCGTAGATGCATCCGCTAGAAGCATCGCGGAATAATGAGTCTGATCCGTCTCCCAATTAGTCGTATCCCGATATTCATTGTAGTGAAATGGCGTGGGTCCCATTTCCTCAGGCCAAGAGATCTCTGTCGGCTTTATCTTGTATTTGGCATCATCTTCATAGGCCTTGTAGGCAAATACCATGACCGGCAAATATTTCGGATTATCGGAGTATTGCTGGGATAATATAATTTCTCCTAGAATATATGAGTTAGTCATTAATATGGATTGAAATGGGATCTAAAGATAATAAAAGAGACCCGGAAAACGAAAGAGAACATACGATACCACAAGATTGTATTATTGATACTCTCCTGGTCAGCGAGATCTACCATAATATTAGCGGCATCACTATCTTCGATCCATTTTGTCCTATCTAGGGGTGTACTATGCGATCCAGAGATATCCCAGAAATCAAAGGTACAAAGACCAATCGTCTAAGAATAAACATTAGGGAGGGTTTCATAGTGTCACTTGATACTATGTATAGCAGATAAACGGGACTTACAGAACAAAATCCACGCTCGCGACTTTGGTAATTAATTGCTGGAATATATTCATCTGTATCCTCGCCAGCTATCCCCCTGTTGCACCAGTTCGTCTGCAGGATATGGTCAGTGATGTCGTTGATAATCGGGGAAATTGTTTTTCTTTACCTTGCCAACACGCGCATCACCGACCAGTGCCACTTTGATATTTCTCTCGAGGATCTCCATAGTTACAAGGACGCAGGATTCAGGGACTATGTGTTGACTGATTGCGCGGCCGTGTTTGAGTGATGGTCGTGTGTAAAATAAAGATCATGAAAGAGAAAAGCGGGCGAGTGGGTATCCACTGTCCTACCCAGTGGGTAGGACAGTGGAGGAAGCTAAATGGGGACGAACAAGATATACTCTATTCTACTAGTCTTGTATATACCTATCTACTCGAATAGTTTTGTTTTGTGTTGATGTAATGGAAGAATGATCTCTTTAGAGATTCAACGTAACTACCTAGTACCACATAGGTATGTGGTCGTCCTATCATACAGTCTACCTAGGTAGTGAGGTATCTATGGTACTACCTAGTAGGTACCTACTAGATAGTATCTAGGTAGATAGTGGAGAAGATAATAGTAAGTAGGTATACTTATAGGTATAAGTATTAGTATTATCTTATTATTGTTATTATAAATCGGTATTTTACAAATAGAATAAATTAGTAAAAACTAGTATATATAGTCTACAAACTACAATAAATGTAGTCAAAATATCTTCTATTTGCTGTTTGATAGAAAACAATTAAATATATTCTTTACGGTCAAACTGAATTTAATTGTTTTAGATATTACAGACCGGAGATCAGCAGAATATTTTATTTCTATTGCAAACCAAATAAAATAGAAAATCACAGTTTTCTGGTATCAGAATTCTGTCGCAGAAAAGAACTGATTATCGAGAGATATTTTTTCGAGATTTAGCTATTTTGAAAAAAACTGAATTTGAAATCAAAATATTTAATTAATTCTCTCGTATTGCTGTAAGACAAAACTGCAGTTACCGAATCCCAAAACAACTTCGCGATTCCAGTATAATATATAAATTGCTGTCGGTATATTTCAAATATTTGGTCCGAATTTCCCGGTAACGAAATCGTTTTTTCTGTATTTTTTGATACTTGTAGATATCAATATCTTTTAGTACAGCTATATATCTATTTGTATAGATTCGCACAGATATTCCGCAGTATAGATAGTACCAAATCAACCAAAAATCGTTTTACAGAGTCTCGGTCCGCAGATTGAGATTGTCTAATTGATACGGCCAAATCTATTGTTTCGAATACAGTCTGAATATTTTTGTATTCTATACGGTAGACTGCTGTTTCTATAGCGAATAAAGTTTTATTTTTCCAGCTGTATTGAACTATACAGATTTCGATTTTCAAATAGCAATATATTTGGAGAATCTACAATATTATACAACAGAGATTGATTGATCTGCTAGCGGAGACTGGATTTAAATCTCGAAAAGAGCAGTTTTCCGCTGAGTTCTCGGTTATACTGTATTGTAACTCCGATAGTACTAAAAATAATCTGCTAATATACCAGTTATAAAGTTGTTTATATAGACAAAATATATTCCGGCAGTCTATACCACTAGCAGTAGCTGCGGAATTACAAAATTTCTGGTATATATCTCGGACAATAACGTAACCGGTAAGCGAGCGGCGCATGTAAGCGGGCGGCGCACCCGCTACTAGTTTACATATTTGAATACAACATTAGCAACCAAAACGCCATTATATTGAAAAATCTATTTATTTGGGCAATGATTAGACCTATGCCCTTTATTCCCACACTTTTTACACGTTGGTAATTTCCTCCTAGTTGGCTGAGCTGGTAAAATAGGCGCTTCGGCCTGTGCTGCAGGAGAGGGAATCGGTGCTTCTTCAGCTTCAACCTGAGGCTGTATAACCTCTAGAAGTTCACCAACAGTTAATCCTTCTTCAATTGGTATCCTTCTATACGATCGTGTACGTATTTGCTTTTGCTTCTCATGAGCAGCGCGTAGTTTGTGTGTTTTATTCTCGAGTATTGCAGCTGAATTTATAGTCATCTCACAGGTCTTTAGAACTCGGTTGATAGCCAGTTTAAGAGGACTTGGAGGACTTTTTGAGCGTTCCTTTAGTAGTATCTTAATAGAGGATGCTTGTCGTTGTAATTGAATAACATTTTGTGGTGTTTTGAGACTATCTTCACTTGACCGGCTTCCAGGTGGCGTTGGTGTACGAAGCTGAATATCTAGCTTTGAAAGTACTCTCTCTGGATTATATAGTACTAATCCAGTAGCAGCAAAACTAGTTTGAATATTTTGAAAGATTAAAGCTTCCAATCGTGCAATTGGATAAGCTGTAATAAAATCAAATTTGCCGATATGATTGATTCCAACACGTATTTGATCTTCAACTAAGCAAAAATATAATCGCTTAAGAACAGCAAAACAGCCCACATCAAGAGGTTGAAGATAATGAGAAGAGTGTGGCGGTATATATATAGAAATAATATTATTTTCATTGCAGATTTGGTCGAATTGTGGTGTTAAATGACTTCCGTGACCATCAAGAACTAGTAGTCGATATCGTCCATATATACGACTAGAAATAGCTGGAATAAAGTATTTTTGAAGCCATCGGAGACCAATCTTATCAGTAGTCTATCCATTAGCACTGACTTCAAATCGCCAATCATATGGAAGTCCATCAAACCAGTCTTCAATACCAACCTTGCCCTTAAAGATCACACAAGATGGTAAGGCCCAGCCAGTAGCACAGATTGACTCAATAACAGTCACCCATTCACGATTTCCAGATTGTAAAAGTGGTCTCCGACCAGTGCAGTCTGCACGTGTGATAATCTTTGCAGTTGCTGTAAGACCCATTGCAAAATCTGTCTCATCAAAATTATAGATATTCTCAGGTAGAATACCATATTGTATAATCGTACGTTGAACACAGTCAAACCACTCGCGAATAAGCTTTGGATCCTTACATTTTGCACACTGATAATTATATCTTCGTGAAAAACGTGCTCTAAGCTGTGATTGCCGCTGGATAAAGTTATAAACCCATTTTTCGCCAACAGTTTGAATTGGTAGACTACCACGCTTAGCAAGTAGAATATTTGCCATTTCTCGTACATGAGAGGGCCGAGGCGCTGCACCATGCTGATCTATAGAGAGTATCCATTGTACAAGCGATTCCTTTTCAAGTTGTATTAATTTATGGCTATTAGCACGAGTTTCGCTGCGAATTGTTCGGCCTGTAAGGCGGCGTCGGAGAGTGGTTTCTGGAACATCGAATCGGCGTGCCGCTTCACGTACGGCCTTGATTTCCTTCTTGTGAATAGCCTCAATTGCAAGTAAGACCCTGCCCTCCTGTTCAAGGGAGTTTCGACTAGATTGAGTGCGTTTTCGTGGCATAGTGGATGGTTGAAAATGTTAAGATGCGACGCGGTGACGCGATTCGCGTCAGGTGCGCCGCCCGCTTACATGCGCCGCTCGCTTACCGGTTACGTTAACAGAAAGACTGAATATAGTATCGAGATGATATTTCTTATTCTGATACAAATTGTTCTTATTGAGATTTCTGCCATTTTCTGGAAGAAAAGAACTGTTTTCGTACGAGAGATTTTGAAAAGAATCCACAGAATATATATAGAAATAGAAGAGTGTATAATATTCTTCAATACGTACTAAGAATCTTGACAGACCAGATATTATCTTTTTACGATTCTGATATTTTGATATTTTTTTTACAAAAGAATTATATACTATAGACAGTTTCTATTTGTGCAAAAAGCTAAACAGAAATTGTATATCCGTATATATAAACTCCGTTATAAAAACTATCGCTTCGAGATTATCAAGAGAGACTAAACTGGAGCCGGTATTGTCGACTTTTATTTTCGAGATTTTGTCTATATATATTACAAAAAGGGACCGTTGTTTCTTCTACTTCTCTTGGATATTCGTGAAAGCCAGACCACGATAAACAATTACCGCAAGAAGAATCGGACTGTATCTTCCTGCTCTGAAGTCTTCCCAAAATACGTCTTCTGGGATAAAGAGATAAAATTCCCCGAGAATATCAAAGTAGGTACACAGCGACTCAGCGAAGTCCTTGATTGTGAGATTGTATTTCACAAAAATATCTCGATCAAGACATTTGTCAGAATGAACGACTTGATCACTTAAAAACTGCAAGACATATAAATGCGCTACACGAAAGGCGTTCTGAGGTTCAGTGTCTGGATAAGGGAGCCCCCGGCTCAGCAGAGTGGAGTGCAGAATTGGCGCAGTTCTGCCAAGCTTCACCTGGGTTTGAGACGGCGGAGCCGTGCAGCTGATCTAAACCACATCGGGAATTCTGTGCGAGAATGTTTGTTTCATCCATCAATCATGCATCGAGTCTCATTCAGGGCGAAGCCATCGTCAAGGGAAGCCCGCGTGGCAGTTCTGATGTCAATTTTGGACCAGACGAGTTCTGAACGACCTTTCTCTCCTTGGATGCCTCACTGCTGCAGATGGACACTTTTGGTCTTGATCTGCACACAGCCAACTAATGAGCTTGAAACACCCTTTCACTCTCGCATAAAATGAGATGGGATCTTCTTATGGAAGGCTGCAAATGCTCAGGGATGGCGACTTCATTTTATTATTGCTTTGCCCCTTGTTGTTCAGCTGTATTTTGGTAAAGTTTTCACAGGACGGATGAAGCACTTTGACATCCATGATGAGTTAATAGTAGAATTTTGAAAATCATGGGAGGTTATGAGAGGATGAGGTATGACATTCATCATACAGGAGTTTAAAGCTTCCAGGCAGTGATAAATTGACCGTCGTGGTAATTCTCATTGGCATTTCCGTTATAAACTTTTGTGATTTTGTCAAAATATTAGCAACGATACGACACCCAAGGCTACCAATTCTGTGGTTTAATTATAGCTGTTTTGATCTGGTTTCAGCAAGAATTCCGGCGCCTATCAGTAAAGAAAAACTCCAGTACTTCGGCGTTATTTAACTTTATCTTCGCCGCGGATTTACACTTCTGGTCAACAGAGCATTGCCAATTGAAAGAGTAGTAGGGAGTACAGCCATGCCATCAGTTCCAACCTTCAAAATGCCTGGCGTTTGAGCATTTCTTGTTAGAATTTTAACATCCGCCACCGCCGCCTCCTCCTCCATCGTGTCCCCCGCCGCTATGTCCACCACCACCGTCATGCCCGCCCCCAGCATCATGTCCACTGCCATCATGTCCGCCACTATCAAATTGCATGGTACCATTCGAAAAAAATACAGCATCGTTGTTCGAGTTTATCATGTTAGAAAGAGCAAGATTCCTGACTGACTGCGACAAATGTGTTTCCACATGCCCTTCAAGAACGATGATAAAATCTTCTATTTTCTGACGCTCTTCCGTGCTCAGGTAATGCTTTGTTCGATCTAGTTGCTTGGACCACGTCGCAGAACTGATCACATTGTATCCAAGTGTTGGCTTTTTAATATAATGGTAACCACCCACGGTAGAGTGACAAAGCCAACTCCAATCTGGTGCTTTAGTGGTGACAATATCGCTGGCCAGACTCTGCAGGAAGTTATGGCAGTTATTTGACAACAGAGAATATTTTCCGAAGTTTTTAAAGACTCGATGGCATTTTTGATCAACTTTTTCTTTGGAATATTTCGTCCAGCCTATCAGACTGTAGAAATAATTACCGACTTCGGGTGAGTAGTGTAAAGTTATTGATCTTTGATATTGTTGGAAGTTGAAACCGGACTCGGATATTGCGGCATAGTAAGGCTCTGGGTTTGACTGATCGACAGCTCGCTGACGCAACTGTTATTTGTGGTTATGGACGTGCAGAACCCAATGACGAAACTGGCCCTAGCTAATGTAGTGTGACAGAAAAACTGGCTCTTCTGATGTAGTTGTGCACTCTTTCTTCAGACGAGCAGTGACAATTTTTTCCAGTGCCTCTTTATATCGTTTGCGTATTTCCCCATTGGGGACTCTTTTCGAAGAGCTCTTGTTTGACTTGCTGGCGACTTTGCCTCTTGATGCTTCAGCGTCCTTCCTTCTGGCCCGCGATCTCAATGTGCGGATCAAAGCAAAAAAAGTGGCACATACTCCCACAACGGATGCGACAACCTTCACAATTAGAATATCCTCCGATGAAACCATGATTGAGAGATGGTTGGGGGCTTTCTGCGGACTGCGAGGATGCTTGACTATGAACAGTTTTATATACAACTTCAGCGTTAACATATCCTTAGATACAAATACCCATCGACCACGACTCAGACTTGGGTATGTGAGTAATTGATCTTCAAGGGGGCTGAACGCCCTTGTTTGTCCATCATGATGATTGGAACGTATGTAACCCGCTGCACGACCCTGGCAAGTCGAGCAATAGCTGCCTTGCTTTACGTAACTTTACTATAATCCGACTTCATACGCATACACCGTGGCGCAGTGAAGAAGATTTCGAATGGATAGATTTTGAGGCTCTGCACTGCTACGTTGGTGGGTCCAAGCACTTTTGCCCAGCGCAGATCCCCCGCCTGTCTTCGTATCCAGTCCCATGGCTTCGGTGACCTTCACCATGCGGGTTTGGCTGACCCAAGGAACATGTGTACCTCAAAGAAATTCTTCTCGAAAATAAACTTGGAACTATAGGCATATATTGGAAATCTCCCCAAGTTTAACACGATTTAGATGTATCGTATTGACCTGGTCTGTGGTTAGCCCAGGCGAAATGAACAGATCAAGGCAACTAAAGCAACATAATGTTATTGGCAGACTTTTGCAGATGACCCACCATTTCTTGTCACTTACACGTCGCATTTCTTTCCTTTTCTAGTCGACCTAATGTGCCTGGCTGCGGAGAGCTTGATCTACATAAGAATATTGGTGTCATTTGAACCGTTCAAAGAGGCCACTTCAATACATTCTGAGCGGTACCTGTTTAAAAGCAACTCGAAAGGATCTGGCCCCCACATATTGTTGTTTGATTTCGGAGGAGGCCCCTAACGTGAGTGCTTTTCATATAACCATAATAATGAGAAAGCCACGGTTCCAAGTACGTTCGTTTAAAATAAATTGTTTTGATATCCTTCATCCATTAGCAAAGACTGAAGAACCGTGGAACAGGATCCGCCATTCTCTATTCGGACTCTTGACGAAGGCAAGCGAAACTAATCTCACTCGCCAGAGCAAATTCTACCTCTCTTACCCGCAATACACCGTCGAAGCCCCGGGGAGTTGATCGGCGCGGGTCGCAACATCAATGGTTGTATCGAGAAAGAGCTTAATTTAGACAGACTCGCCGACGTCCAAAATTGGCTGTGGGTTGCTGGCTTACCCTTTCCACCTCGTGCCTTACACCAGCAGCTCTTGTTAGGGGGTACGATCTTCATTACAGAGCAGATGGATATGCATTTGGTGTGGACGACAGGCCGAATATTCATCAAACCCCTACCTCGCATGCTTCTTGAACCTGACTTTTGGACTCGATATCTCACTTGTGAAAGTGGATGCAAATGCACCGTCGAATTGAATAAAGACTTCCCAACCAGCGAACAGAGATGTGGTCATAAAATGCTTCGCCGTCGAGCACTCGGTTTTCTATTTTCATACGCGGCTTTGATCTCTCACGAGAGTGACTTTTATATTGCCAAAGACAAATATCTATTACCAGGAGAGTTGAAATGGCCCGATTGGCGCATCCTTGTCGATCAACTAGATACGCAACATATTTATCTGTACATCGACCCTCGATTTTTTCACGGAGAACTTCGCCTCGGTCGCTTGAATAAAAAATATATGCTTTCCTTGCGATCTTTGAACGGATATATGCCTCGATGGAATGAATACAGTGCTTTCTTTCATGACTTTTTTACGTGGTTAGCTAGCGGAACGATTTATATTGCCATTGCTTTGAGCGCTATGCAGGTTGGACTCGCAACAAATTCCCTGGGTGACAGCAAAATATTCCAATCTGTATCTTATGGGTTTACCGTGTTTTCTATACTCGGGTCTGTAATTGCTGTCGTGATTATTATTATTCAATTCTTTGGGATCTTCGTGTGGAATTGGGCGAAGGCTGATTTGTGGAAGAAGATTCGCTACTCTCAGATGATACAACGATGACTGTTAGTTGTGATAGCGACCTTGAATTCAATGTCATTGCTGCATGTTTATTTGTAAAGAAGTACGTACCGAGCTCCAGGGCTGTGTACACATGTATTCAGAGCTGTGCATTTGGTTGGGTACCCAATGGGCGCCCATGGGCAGCCCATCAAAATACTCATAAGACCCATTTACCAAACTCCATGGGTAACCAATTCTCTATTTTCCCTTGGTTAGGTTAGATTGGTCTAACTAAAATATATACTTTTGAATAGTCGATACAACTTTCTCAAATATATATGTCTGCGCTCTGCATCAGACCACCACTTGAATATATATTTTTATAGAAAAATTTTATTTTACACATCAATCTTAAATCTTCTAATTTTTATTTGAATGGGCATTTCATGGGTACCCAGGATGGGTAATAGATTTTCAGTAAATCCCATGGGCGCATGGAAGTAGGATTGTAGCGCATTTTTACTACCCATGGGTACCAGTTTGCTGAGGTCTACATGTTTCCTAGAGATTGTTCTCTGAGCTTTAGATAAATGGCCAGATTTGATCTAATTTCAAACTCAAAATGCCACACGCTTTTTGCGAGACCTCCGTGATGCTTTTTGGTTGCGGGTACAATTCTGAAACGTCATTTTGTCTTGGCGAAGAGAGTATGACAATCTATAGGCCGTGTTATCTTTTACCGTCATGATGAGATTGATATAAATTTAATTGCCGTACTAGAAGGTTTTAAGCTTCAGTGCCCTGTCACTTTTGCAGTGCATTCCGTAGCCAGGAACAACTAAAACCCCTCTGGAGTCCATATAGTGCTCGCTCCCCACACGACCCTTTAGGTTTGTCAGACCTTAAAGATTCAGTTTGTAGCTCTACACTGTGCATGCGTGTTTTTGAGCCTCGTGATATGTTTCCGAAAGCTTATTGTATTGAGGTGTTGAGAACATGAGGGAGGGTGCAAATTCTCTACATATTCCGGTACTGCTGAAGCTGGAAATAGAGATTCAAGACATCATTCTAAATTGCGCAATTTTATAAAGCCCTCCGCGGCAGTTTCCAAATTTTCCAAATAAAACCTTCCTCGATAAACTGTACAAATTAATTGTTCATGGTGCCGCAAGAGCTAACATAATCAACCTTCATTATGCACCCATTGTCAAAAGTTACATGGCCACAAGCACCACATCCACCTTCATCGGGATTTTCAAGGTGATCATATGCACTATTAGAAAATGATTAGGACCATGAAAGGCTGTTAGATGCTAGAATCGGAGATACTTACGCCTGCATGGTTGTTCCACGAAGCTGGCAGCCGTCACCTTTGACAAAGACACCGCAACCGCCTCCCGCGTGTTTGCCATCTGTATAGCAAGCGCCACTGTCGGAATCATCTGATGTAGTTCTGGAATTGATAATATTAGCGTTGTATTCATGAGTTAAGGGATGACCTGACCGACCCGTAAATCGTGTTTCCTCGCAGATAGCTCTTGGCAAGATCACAGAAAGACCGGAAATGACCACCAGTGAAGTGACCACACATCCAAGAGTTGTCTTTACATGAAAGATCGGATTCACTTGGAGCGTATGCATCCGTAGTTGTCGAAGCTTTCGTAGATGTCGTCTTTGACGAAGTCGACGTAGAAGTGGAGGTAGTAGTTGTGGCATGGAGTGAAGAGAACTCTTCATCTATCGCCTTTGCGGCGCTGCTGGCGGCCGCACTGTCGAATGACCAATGGTAATATTTAAACATTGTTCCGGCGCTTGGGTCATCAGAGAGGGTTGTGGTGGTTGTGCTTGGCTCGGCACTACAAGCAGTGATTGTCTGACACGACGTAGAGGTGCTCGTAGTATATGTGGATTCGGGAGTGACGAGGCTCGATGAGATATACTCCGTGCAAGTGTCAGCTTCTGAACTTTCGCAATCAGAATCCTCTGAAACACAGCCCTCTCCTGAGCAAATACCATTCTGACAGTGTGGCCCTGTGCAGCTGACTTTGGAACACTCGCTGGTAGTGCATTCACCAGAGGCTGTCGTACAGGAGCCTGGGGGACCAATGCAGCCCAGTGAAATACAATCCAGTCCCAGACATCGGCCCTTACTACCGCAATGAGTGCCATAGCAGCCAACCTTCTGACAGTCATCGGTTTTGATGCAAATGCCATTTTTGCAGCCGGAACCGCGGCAGCTGGTCTCTACACAGTGGGGTCCGAGACAGCTATGCGATGTTTCATCACAATCATCACCTTCACATCCTCTGATCACACAATAAGGACCGGTACACTCGCCATTATGGCAATCGGGCCCGGTGCAGTCTATATGACTTGGAGGGTCGGGATCCATAGGATCAATCCAGCCAGTGACGGCTTTGGGATCATCACATTTGTCCATGCATGGTCCATCACAGTAGGAAGTACATTTGGTACCGCAACCTGACGTACATGTTGGAGAAGGCGGACCTTGTGTGAAATGAATTGTCGGAGTTGGAATGTCTTGAGTAATAGAACCCTTCGACCAAGGCCAAGGAGGAGGATAAATGGTTCGTGTCCCCGTACCGAACAGGAAGCTTCCATTGCCATTTGTTTGAGTCTGAGTAATGGGCTGATCCATAAAGTAGATAGGATCCAGAGCAATGCTGGGGAACAGAGTAGTTTTGCTCTCTGTGATGTTGGACGAGGTCAAGTTCCAATTCCACCATGGAATCACATTGCCGGTATACGGCGGAATCGTAAAGGTAGTGGTAGTTACAGTTCGGGTAATAGTGGAGGTGACCGTCGTCACCCCCGAGGTAGTTTTCGTTTCCATTATGGCCCAAGCAACTTCAAGCGGTGTAATGAACTCGCCTATGTGGATTGTTGTATGACTTGGCAGAGTCGTTGGTGCAACAATGATATTGACCGGTGCAATTGCATGTACCGTGTTCGAGTCTGGATCAAGCACAGACTGATCCGCATAAAAATCACCAGTTCCATCACTGCCGCCATCGATGTTTGCGCCCTTCATTGATGTATCTGAGGGATCTAGATCATTTGGGTTAGCGAGGGAACCTGGTCCTCCCTCGTCTAACGCCCACCCAAACAGTCCTCCGAGGCATTTAGAGTTAGCGAAATCGGCCTTTTGCTTGAGGGTCTTTGCATTGTCGAAGGAAACCCTATTTGATATTAGTATCAGTGGTGAAAATATTTAAAAGTTGGAAAATACCATTGATTCTCATTCCAAGTCATCCAGTTGACAGCGGCTTCTTCGTTATAAACAATGTCAGGGTTGTATTTATCAATCATGCGACTGATCTCATAGTCCGACAATATTCCACTGGTCGCGGTGCATTGTCCTGGCGTGGCCCCGCCGCCTTCATAAGCCGATGTATCAAATGGACACCCAGGAGTCGTGCAGCTTGAGTCTTTGAGGCTGAAGGAGCGTCCGTAGAATCCGAGACCCAGCAGGACCTTCGATGGATCGATATTGTTGCGCCATAATAGATCAAGGCCGCTTGATATCTCTGTACAATTTGTGGTTAGCTTGAGAGAGCCGTCAACGATAAAGAGTTTCTGAGTTATGGAATCCGTGTTGACATCCCATAGCAAGTAATGCCTTGTGGATGGTAAACATACCAGTGAGATTGGTGTGAGGATTCACCACCGACGAGGTATATTCGCTATTGCCATCCCAAGTCCCATGGATATCATAAGACATGAAATTAAAGTAATCAATATAGTCTGACATGCCTTTAATATCAAATCCCTTCAAGTACCCTATTGTCATAGAAGTGAGTGATATATCAAAACGTAGTTAGATGTGGTAATACGAACAGTAAGACGACGGCAACGTGGTTGTTATTTGATAATCGTCACCACAAGCAGCTTTCAGCTCTTTCAGAAAGGTTACGAAATTCTTGGAGTCCTCGTCTCTGCCACCTAAGAAAAGTCAGAGATTATTCAGGTAGAAGCACGCCTTGATGTATACACTCACCTCTGTCGCTTGCAGCAGGATATTCCCAGTCGATATCAATTCCATCAAATCCATGTTTCTCCATGAAAGAAGTAGCAGAGTTGATGAATGCTTTACGAGTTCCTGAAAAGCGAACCATGTCCGAAAATGGCTCACCACCAAGATCCCATCCACCAACGGAAATAAAAACCTTCAAATTATCCTTCTTCTTCTTGAGGGCCACAATGTCTTTCATGTACGACTCATCGTGAGCATACATTGTCTCAATTTCCGAATTTCCAGTGTTGATTCCAGCGAAGCTGTAGAAAAGATGCTGGGAAAACTGTTAGGGCCGAAATAGATCCTTGTTTGAAAGAAAGAAATATCTTACCGTCCAGGGGACCACGTCAATATTGGACGGTGCGAGAACATCACAGGCATGCTGGTAGTTCCAGGCCTCATAATAGCCACCATATACTTGCTTGCTAGATGTTCCAGAGCAAGATCTATATGATGTTAGGGTCTCAATCGCTGCATTTCAGAACTACAAAAACGAGAAACGGGGTTATAAGTTCAATACTCACGGCTCATTAACTGGATCACAGCCACTTTGACAACCTGTCCCACAGAATTCATCTGTTGTGCCACAGAATCTATTGTAATGCAAGCATTTAAATCGGACGCTGGAAATGCACAAGATTCTTACCCAAATTGTGAGCAGCACACATTCAAGGGACATGTCGTATTAACAACAGGGGCATATACTATACTCAGGGTTAGCGAACACTTAATATAATTTGTTTTTGGTTGACAAAAACTCACATCCACACTCTGCTTGAGCATCACAATCAGAAACACAGACATCATCTCCGCAGAAATCTGGACCAAAACCACAATAGCCACTTTCACTGCAGCAACCACTAACACATTTCTGCGTTTTCGAGCAAGTTCCGCTGCTGCCAGTGGTAGCTGATACTGCAGGGACTCCAAGCAGTATTCCCAAAGACAATGTCGTTACAAGCTTATGGAGATACATCTCTCCCACCTCGCAACGAGTGACTTTGAAGCTTTGGAGACAATCCGCAAGTGAATCTACGTGATCTGAAAAGGCAAATGTTTGTTTATGATTCGGAACACCGCGTTTTGTATCTCCTTCCGAAACGACTTTATGAAATTACCTAATTTCGGTTGCTCATTTTGTTTTGATACTTGAGGAATTTTTTAGCGTCTTCAATATTCTAATACGAAAAGCATACTAGGACTTTCTGATTGAAAATTTTATCAATGCAATGCCTCGCTTAAAATTCTAGACCCTTTACGCGACGGAATTTGTTGATTCTGGATATCTTTAGGACTTTATGTTAGTCACCAATTTCTGATAGCGCGTTATTACACGGCACTTATACAATAGGAGACCAATGGGGCCAAGTTGATAGAGAATTTCGGAGAGCTTGAATGAGGAAATTTTAGAATCACTGCCATTAATGGGAAGAAAGACCGCTCTGCTCACAGTACTGTGTTTTCGTTCTATTTGATATCTTCTTCCACTCTGGGATATCACTGCATTTACCGGCACTATGTGGTTAAAGCACATGTCAATAGTCTCAGTAGCTTGGGTTGGAATCCTAATCTGCCTGCTGCCTTTTGCGAAGGCGCATGGTCACGGTCACCATCATAAGCACTTGAGCAAACGCCTTCATGGAACCAATCTCAACTTCACGAAGAGAGCCACGGTCCCAGGGAGATCGAACATCTGGGTCGATGACAGCTCCTGTTCCGGTCACGTAGGATATATTTCTCAGACTTTTGACAATGTGATGACGATTGTGAGTTCCGTCTGGAGATTTGGAATACTTTTAAAGTCCCCTGAGTACTAACCAACAAGCTAGGTTACGGCAGCAAGGAATGCCATACCAGTCCTGGAGGGTGCCTTCGGAACCAAACGAGACGATCTCACTGCAAATCAGAAATCGAAGTTGGATTTGTTCATGACGTTATATGGCAAATTCGATAACGAAGACCTTGGTGAGGTGTACACAGCCAAGGACAAGCTCGATACATTCTCCAGTAAGTCAGACATTGTCATTCTGTTTACGAGGAATGCTCAAACTTACGATGAACAAACGTGAATAGACTTTTTGAACCAGTATGTCGATGCTTTGTCGTCCAACAGTTTCGACATTGATATTTATTGCGGGAAAGATAATTGGAAGAAGACTGGGAACACAGAAACAGAAGACGAGGGTGAGCAACGTCTTCTTTGATCTGGAAACGTTCACTTTGATTGATGGATTGCTGATAACCTGCAAAACAGAGGAATTGTTCGAGTTCAAGCTGAAGAATGTCATGGATGCAGAGGCGATCTGGAATCCATTAGATAATCCATGCACGGAGATGGAAGAAGACGAGGATGGAGAAGAGGGTATGCTTTCGGCATTTACCACGGAGTCCGTCAGCAATACCAAGGACTTCATCACAATTTGCGATGATAGCTGGGATGAATGGGAATATCGACTTCCCTCGAAGAAGGATGGAGGTCTAGCGGGACTGAAAGGGGAATTTCTAGACGAGTTGTTGACTGACTCGCCAGAAGCTACATTCCTACATGAGCTGACGCACGCCAAAGCAGTCTTTGGAGATGGCTTGATGGGTAAGTTTGTAACTTACAGTTTGATCATCGCGTTCCCTCTCTTTCCGTCACTAAGATATACCGTTCATTCTAGAGGATATTGAGTTCAAAGTAAATGGCAAAAAAGAAGTGGCATACAAGTTCAAGATGTGCCATGAACTTGCAAAGCAGGATGAGTCAAAGACAGATACTTCCGAAATCCGACCATTCCAGAACGCCGGTGAGATTGTTCAACCTCTAAGAAACACCGCATTTCTAACTGTTACTGTCTTTTGGCTAGATACCTTCACTTATTTTTGCTGTGGTACGTCTGAAGCTCCGACGCATCCGATATCATCATTTTCAGATTCCTGACACCTCCTAGGGCTTTATCTCAGCGAATGTAATTGGTTCGACGGTTCTTGTAAAGATCCTTCTACAGTTGCATAGAAATGCAGAAGTACCCAACTACGGTCTACGCTACCGCAAAGCGATTGATAGTATTCAGTGGCTATCGAAAATGTGAACTCTGGGCTAGGTTTTCTTGTCTGGGCCGATACTTGGAATCTTCGAAGATCTGAGAACAATCTATTGCAATCCACTAGTATTACCCCAGGTACAAATTACTTCGAACTCGACTGGTTGATACTACTTCTGTAGTAATCCACACTGGGTAACTGTGTGATGATAACTCTCTTCCTGCTAGCACTAGCCCGGTATGAACACTTTCTAAACGCAGAGGAAAGTACCTCCAACCCTCCCGTTTATTTGTGTTCCCCAGATGCCTCTTCCAATTGGAGAAGCTATCAATCCATAATTTTTATGCGATGCATTGCCTCTCAGGATGATTCATAATAAAATGACTTGTCGCGAGGGGCTCATTAAATTGACGGTAACAATCTAAATCCGAACTCCAAATTGTAGATTATATCCCCGGACATGCATTTATGCTTTCTGCCATTGATGTTCAAGTGAATTTTGGCATTTCAAGCTCCCACAGGGCCTTCATGAGGGATGAGATATGGCTTTTTTTTTGGCATCCTGCTTTACCCTAACCAGATTCGGAGATGGAGGCATGGTGGTTGATGGAAGGAATAGAAGGACGAGTGGAGCTGGGTTTTCATTTTGCCTTCCTTTTTATTGGGTGATCAGGTGGAGAACTAACCAACAATGGAATAGTATCGTAGAGCTTGAAGTTAGTCATGGCTCTTAAATACTCCCCTTCCCCATCTTGGATTTTTGAAACTGAACACCTGGGCACCATGTCCATCGTTTGGCTCCCATCGGAGCTCCTCATGCTCATCGCGCACCAACTAGACCGTCGGGACTTAAATGCGCTTCTTCAGGCTCATTCTTCGTTTCATCAAGCCCTGAACGATTACTTGTATTATTGCAATGTTCAGTACGATAACTCCTCTGCTCTGTTCTGGGCCGCCACACACGGCTCTCTAAAAACCGTTCAACACCTGCTTGATGCCGGAGCCAATGTACGTTGGAACTCTGATTATTGGAAAATGTCACGATCATGGGGGAAACGGGCACCATATCTCAGAATACCTGCATTTGAATTACGAGAGCATCCCATATCTTATGCAGCGACCAATGGACACATGGATATAGTACAACAACTATTACAAGAGGGAGCCGATATCAATTTCAAAGACCGCGATGGTCGGGGTCTTCTTGCATTAGCAGCTCGCAATGGTCATTTTGCCTTGGTGAAAATGCTCATTTCACGCAATGCATGTCAATTATTATGCAATAGACATGGTCAGCGTTCTATTTCAGATGCGGCTTCCCAAGGCCATAATGAAATTGCAGATTTCCTTCTGTCGGAGTTTAGTCGACTCCCCTTTTTCTCGCGCCATCCTAAATTTACCATCCAGGCCGAAATGCAATGGATGCTTTACTACGCTGCACAATGTGGTGATCAAAGTCGTATCAAGGATCTTGTGGCATCGGGGGCAGATGTCAATTTTCGATTCAAATTTGCGACTAGTACTCCACTCTACGCTGCAGTTGCTTCGGCACCATCTCCAGTGAATGTTGTCAAACTGTTACTTGAATTGGGCGCCGATCCAAATATTGGTCAGGCTCCGTCGTCACGTCGTCGTCTCTGTGGCTCTATTCCACGATATCTTCTACCGCTTGATAATGCAATAAAACGAAGCGAAAGTTATCCTCTCATTAAGTTACTTCTGGAATTCGGTGCGAATGCTCGTGACGCTAGCCAGGCTTTATATACGGCAGTCAATGACGAAAAGCCAGCAGAGTTTCGATTACTTGTCGAGCATGGTGCAGATATATACATCCACGGCCGCAAGAAATCTCTTTTCAAACTGGCTCTTGAATGTCCTTGCGACGAAATTCGAAATGTCATTCTCGAGCATGGGATCACACCCGATACGCCAGACCCAGCAGACCCCATGAGTGGGAGATCATCATTTCGAATAAGATATTGACGGTTGGAATGTCCAAAGCCTTTCTACCCTAAGAAACCTGGTTGATAATATTGGATATGTTTCTGACTATTCTTGAACCCAAAAGTGCGAACATTAAACACCATTGGGGTGTCTCTGCATAATTTTCTTTTGTACCTCCCTGGTACTTCTTTGCTCATAATGAAGCAAACAAAGGAGGATGATCTGAAAAGAATGAGATTTGAAAAGGATTTTCAAGAAGGATCTCACTTTAAATGATTGTTATGCAATGTCGAGAGAGCATAGAGGCTTTCCAATGGGCCACTGAGCGATGAACTTAGATATGTGGAACACAACAACTTCACGAGCCATATCCTATATCTATAACGACCTATCTTCATTATTATTTGTTTAGATTCCCTCGGCCATTCGCGATTACATAGCTTCTTGAAACCAGCACTACGATTTTATCCCCCAAAAAAGAAAGGAAAAATATCAATCCCTTTCAGAGTAATATTCTATACGATAAAATAATGAATATATCATTTGAACATGTTGTTGGGCCCGTAAACTCTGGCTTTATTCGCCATGGTTGTAATTCTCCCCTCACTTTCAGTCCTCTGGTACCTTCATCATACATGCTGACACCACATTGCCTGAGTTTATTTCAATGCTCACTAGTATGGAGCCTCAAAACTACGAGGCCGTCTTTTTTCTCTTCGAAACCGTTCTTTCCGATCCTTCTCCTCGTTTTTTTTCTTCTCCCTCTCTTCTTTCGCTTTGTTTGCTGCCCTTATTTGCGCCTCTTTACAGGACGGACAATAATCATTTATCTTGGAGGAATAGTCCTTCGCCTCTACCCATCCAAGGTTAGGCTCCATGCACTTTTTTTAACAATGGTAATCTGAGTCGTCTGGAACGTAACCGGAGCGTATGTCGTGTCCGCATTTCTTGTAGTGGAACTTTGACTGGTAACCCCAACACATGCTTGCGGCTAGTTTGATGTACTAATATACTAATTAGTAGCCGTGAAGCCCTGATAAGACTTTAGTTTGAGGATACCAGTCCATCGACTTACTTGATATGCTGCCTTTATATGCCACCTTTCAAGATGCTGACTTGGCTTGATGATAGTTCTTGGATGATATTGCACTTATCTCTGTTTTTCAACTGCTTTGGGCGATGCCTTAAGGTGATATGAAAATTGAATACAGTCAACCAACGCTATGAACTTGGTACTATTCTTATGAGTATACCTGGAGGAGGCTCTGCTGCAATTCTGACAGTCTGTTGGGCGCCCTATCCCGTATTCTACATTGGGCAGCATGCTGGGGCGTAAATCCTTGTCAATATTCAAACCCTATCTTGGCCAATTACCTTGCAAATAACCACATACCACGTATACTAGGGCTGACAAGCCTACTACCACTTAGAGTCAAGGCAGTGCCCCCCGCAGAATTGTGATGTAAGGCGTTTTTCGAGGGAAGTCATGCGCTAGGAAATTAAATATGACAGAACTTGCTCATTGTCCTAGCTCCCCCTTTCTTGCTCACAAGTTCTTGGGCTTTCTTATTTCTCCCCAGCTATGGATCTCTTTTTCTCTGGCCTAGCAGGTATTGCTTACTAGCAAACCTCTCTGCTTCCGATGTGCCTGGAGTTCGATGCCGAGTCCGAGTATCCCGAATACTAGATATGCAATCCCCAATGAATGTAGCTGTGGGGAGCATCTATGCTGCAAAATGCGAATACGAAACAAAGCTATGTGCTATTTGCAGTAATATTAGGGTATGTAAACATCCAGCATTCTACCCTTCCTACATTCTAACTACTCCTGTCTCACAATGTCCATTGATCAGAAATTGACGTTTCAGGTAGATTCCCGATAGAGTTGATGATTTACCCTCTACTCGTGTGACCAAATCCCACCATTCATCGTTCGAGAGCTTTACACATTGCCTAAGGAAAAACTGCTACATCTGTGTGAGGATTTGGAACAGAATGGGTAATCCAAGCCAGCAATATGACAGCTGGATTAGGACAGCATGGAAACCGATGGGGTTTTGGGTCCAGAAAGATGGTTCTGGTCGTTCTTTATACAAACTTAACATTACATACCCGCCATCCCCATCAAGTACCGTAATCGAGGAGATCGTGCAGTTTCGATTGATTCCCCTTGATCAGGGTAAGTAGTTTTAGTTCTGGGGCTGCCTTTACCTCTAATACTCCATCATCTAGATTACCACATGTTGCCATTCATATCCACAGTTTGGACGCTGAATTAAATTTTGAGATACAGCATGGATCGAAATCAGTTTCACCATTTGAACACAGAGATTCTTTCTCGCGGGCCCACTTTCCAGCACGCTAATCTATATATAGTTGATTCTAATTTCAAGGGGCTGAATTGTATTGAAAGACAGTTTCATGGAAGGCTGGATCTGATAAAAACGTGAAATACCATAACCATTAATACAACATGACGTCGTGGCTCAGCTCGCTCATGTGACCATACCTACTAGATAGACGGAGAATACGAATACTATATTGAAACCGTAGTCGATTAGTAATTTGTTAGTGCCCTTATAAATTGTATATAATGGGCAAAATATGAATTCAGACTTGTTGTATATCTTCTATTGGTTGGTACAGTACGGCCCATTAGGCTTTCGGACAGGTATCTATATTATCTAATATATTCTAAGGAAATCACAAGTTTACAGAACAAATTAAGAAATTAGTGGTTTATTGAGGTAAGATTGAGGATCCAGAAAACAATATCTTTGATTTCAGAAGCGATACTAGTATTCCTAGAAACAGTACTGTTTCCAGAAGATAAAGATTGTTTTTCTGGGAGTATATTGTTCAAGAATTAGATTTATACAAGCTATTATTGGGCTGGGTTGAGGTTTTATATACAGCAAATATAAGTCTAATTGGATATTGTAGAGTATCTACTACAAATTAGATTCTATATATATTTTTTTCAGATATAAAACTGAAAGTTTGGTATCGCGGCTGTTCTGACCAAGAGATTTCAATAAAAGATTGTCTTTATTCAAGATTGAATCTTAACAAAATCTATTTATTTTTGGTGCTAGAAAAAGACTCGGCTTGATGGATATATATTTTTTTTATCTTTTTTTACAGATCTGACTGTATAAACAAATTTTCAAAGATTATTTGACGGAATACAGAATCTCTGAGAATAAAATTCAGAGAAAAAATTTTGTTGGATCTGAAAACTGGTCAATAATATTAGCAAACTGCAAAAAAGATAAAACAGAATTTAGATATTGATTATATTAGTTATTATATAAATCAAATTATATATATATTGAAATTCAAGTATAAAGAACAGACTATTTGTTAAAAAACAGTAGATTCCGAATTCAGAAGTATTTTTATATTTCTGAAAATTTTTTTATGGAAAATAAATCCAAAAAAAAACCAAGACTGAATATTTTTTTATAATTATTTTCTCGGACAGCTTACTGGAAATATTAATATATTGAAATATATAGTCCAAGATCTGTATAATTTTTATAGATTATATATATAGAATTACTATATTATTGGCAAAAAAAAATAAAAAATCTACGAAAACAATCTGGATTGAAAAGTAAATTGTTTGTAGAAAAACAATTTGGAGATCAACGATATTCGGAATAGTCAAAATTTTATTGGAGATTAAATATTAAATTTTACTATCGGTATAAAATCAGAGATTAATAATATTTGAATTTGCTGTATTTTCTTTAGAGAATCTGTTACCGAACAAATAAAATACTGTTGAAAATATTCTATATTGCTGTTTTTGTTTTTGTCTTGACGGAACCGAATCAGTCTGCGGTTTTTGCGGATATTTGATAAAGAATAAAATTGGTAACAAAAATTTTTAGAATTATTTTCTTTGTTTAAAAATCTTTTGTCCGTTCTGAAATCTATTAAACTATAATATTGTTAAATTGTTTTTTTAGACTGTTCCGGAAAATATACTGAGATTTGATTCTATAGAAATTTTCTGGAATCTCTCAATTTATACAGAAAATCTTTATCTTTATTTAACTATCTTTCTAGATATTGTTCGATAACTAATATTTCTGTATTAATAATATCAATTGATATATTATTTATTGCAACAATACTGTATAAATATTGGAGATTTTTGATTGTATTTATAACCACAGCTAGATTTTTATTTATAGAATTATCTGAAAATTGAATTTCTGTACTAACCAAATTATAAAAATATTTCAAATATTGTATTGAATCTTGAATACTGATAAATTTATATAGATAGTATTTTATATTCCGATATAGAATTTTATCTTTTAGATAGTCTCTTTTTTTTGTCGATATATTTGTATCTGCAATAATAGTATTGCGGATCTGGAACTGTTTCCGAAAAGAATTCGGTTTTTCCAAAATTTGTTTTCTACTTTTTGTACTAGATTATATATATATATATATATTTGTATTCTTGATCTGTTGGATTATTCTAAAAAATATCGAAAATTCTTGATATTCCAGATCTATCCAGATCAGTTACAGAAGAACTACTGCTGCTAGCTGAAAAATAAAAAGAAAATAAAATCTTTTCGGAATAATCGGAATAATCAAAATAGTTATCAGTAGTCAATATATTGCTAACAGAAATTTCTGGTAAAATATTATATTCGGATCTTTTATTTTGCAAAACTGTAGTAATTCTGTTAGATCGCTCCAGTAGAAAATAAGATTTATAAATAACTATATATATCAAGATTCTCTGTTTTATTACTATCAAATAGTCTGTATTTCTATAGTATATAACTATTTGTTTTATATTTTTCAATATAAATAATCAATTGTTCTGGTATTCCAGAAATATTATTATCAGAACTATTATCGGAATATATTCTAGAGAATTTTTTGAACAGTTTCCAAAATCTTTGATATTCTAACAATATTATAATAACAAAAAATTTGAATAATCTGTAGAAAAAACTGTCGAACCAGTAATACAAAATAACAATTTCAAAAAATATTATTTCAGCAATTTATAAAACAGAATATTTTGATTTTTTATAGTTTTTTGTATAATTGTATTTATCGTATTTTCAATTCTCAGAAAAAAATATTATCAAAAAATAGTCTCTGTTCGAGCCGCAAATAGTTTCAGTTGAGATTTCCGATATTATTCTACTGCGAACTGGACTAGTCAATTGATAGTTGTATTTGTATATATTATACCAGCAAAAAAAGATATTTCTAGAAATTTATATCTGGAGATATAATCAGTGATATTATAGTAAATAAAATATTATAGACTATTGATATATTTCAAATTTTATTATATATATAAAATACAGTCTTTGTCGTCGTAGAGACTATAGCAGATTATAGTAATAAATAATAGTTCTGCGGCTGAACTAATCCAGAGTATAGAACTAGAGACAGTATCCAAATTACTTTCTTTTATATTCTGTTAAGAAATATAAATATTTCTATTGTAAAGAAAAAAGAGATATCCGAGACTGTATTGGTGGAATTTAGTTTTTTCTACAGCAGAACGGATTATAGTCGTAAAACGATAAAGTCGCGAAAACAAATACTGGAGAACAGATATTCTGCAAGATTAAGTTATGAATTTGCTGTGAGCTTCTAGAAGCGACCGTAGACAAAGTATTTATCATCGGAGGACGTAAAACAAAGAAAGAGACGTGCTGTGGATCAGCAGGAGTATCAAAGATGAGCGATCAGGGTGCTCAGGGAGCAGCTCCGGGAGCACTCCGGGAATACTCTGGGTTGCTCTGGGTTGCTCAGGGAGCAGCTCAGGGCGGCGAGGGGACTAACCCAGCTGGGCTCCTGGAGCCGATCGCTTCCCGAGGCGGCAGTGTTACCGTCACTTATATTACAAATACTGATTTGTGAAATACTAATATATATTCTCTAGAAGTCTCTTTCAATTGCTCTATATCTATAGATGATGGATCATATTGTGGCTTTATATACTGTACTAGACTGCGGTTGAAAGATCTTTCGCCAGGGGTGGTTGGATCGGTCGAGGTTGGATCGGCCGTTTCTGATTCTTAACTCAGTAGAGGCTCTTAAAATACAGATCACAGGAAACCCACATCTTGCCTGCGGCAGACAAGAAAGACAAAAGGTTACTGATCGAGATATCTGAGTCACAGTAGACTCGTGAATCAAAAAAGGGAAACAGAAAGAAGACAGGGATTCCTCTGTAGTGGAGAGTAAAATGATCACCGAGAGACATGTAATTGGCACGTTATTGATCAAGAAAAGTGACTGAGATAGTGAAGACGATAGAGAATGCATGAGAAGAAGAAAAAGCAGAGGAGGAAGAGATAAAGATAGAGATACCTAGGAACTACGTGGGTGGTAGTATGACATAGTATAACACAATACCAGAGACACTCCTAAAGACCAGTACTTCAAAGCCAATTCATTCAAATTGTATGTGTAAACAAATAATAGATTTCAACTTTGAAATAGTCTTGTCTTAAAATAACTTATTTAAGCAGGTGAAGTCGAAGAATCGTCTCTGTATAATCCCTGATTTAGAATCTTCGGATCTCAACTACTGGCTGATTACCCATTGCAATCTCAATCTTCTCCATAACACCTGGAGTCAGTCGCTCGACCAAGCCAAGTGCACGAACATTATCCAACACTTGCTCAGACCGCGAGGCTCCAGTAATCATAGAGGAGATATGAGGATTCTTTAGAATCCACGCTAACGATAACTGAGCAGTGGAGACACCCAATTCGTCTGCGACAGGCTTCAGTGCAGCGACCTGCTTCAACTGCCGTGCCCATGTATCATCCCCAACAGTTTTCCGCAGGTTTTTCACATACCCGTCCTCAGATTCAGCCAATCGTGATCCGGCCGGAGGCGCGGTTGTATCATTATACTTGCCAGTCAAAACACCCCCCTTAAGAGGCGAGAAAGTGGTCAGGCCAAGACCGTGGGTCTCATAAAGCCAGCGGTACTCCTTCTCTACGCGCTCGCGAATGATCAAGTTGTATTGAGGTTGCTCGACGACGGGGCCGATCAATCCAAGCTTATCGGCAATCCGCCAAGCATCGGAGATCTCACTGGCAGACCACTCCGAGGTTCCCCAGTAGAAAGCCTTGCCAGTGTTGATCAGGTAGTTGAAGCCACGAACGATCTCTTCCATGGGGGTATCACGATCTGGACGATGGGCGTAGACGATATCCACATAAGGCAAATCCAGTCGCCGAAGGGATTCTTGCATGCCCTCAATGATGTGTTTTCTTGATAGACCATTGTTATTGAGGGGCTTATCAGGGTTGGCGGAGTTGGCGCGACCCCAGTAAATCTGATCAAATATTAATTACTTGAAAGAGGCAAGTGAGAAACCAGAAGGAGTGCAAAGAAATATTGCTTACCTTGGTAGAAATGACGAGGTCATTTTGCTTCCAGCCAAACTTCTTAATGGCTTGTCCGAGCACAATTTCCGATTGTCCACCGGAGTAGACCTCGGCTGTGTCGAAGAAGTTGACACCGGCATCGTAGGCTGTCTTTAAGCATTCAAACGCAGTTTCTGGACAATATCCCTATTAATATCGGTGGAAAATAGAAGAGTGACCTCAGATTGAAAGAAAGGGGCCATACCGTTGCCAACATGACCACCGAACGTGAGCCAACTACCCAGCGAAATCACAGACACCTTCAAGCCAGTACGGCCGAGGAAGCGATACTGCATCTCCGGGAGATCTGTCATCGTAGATGGAGAAATTGGTAGGAAATGGTATTGGAAATGGAGAATAAGACGGAAAATCACAAGAGGAATAAGTTGAAGACGGTAGATGGGAGAATATTTGAGGAAGACCTTTACGTAGGGACAGAGATTGTTGAGGTTTTGAGATTTACAAGCCTTTTCTACAATCGACGGAGAAGATACTCAGAAACAACCAGAAGACCAGATGGGCCATCTCAATTTAACCCAATTGAGTCTCCGAGAAAAGGAGGTCGAAGCGTTGAAATGGCGGGATTTTGTGGAGCTCGTCCAGATTTACCCGTGTGAAATGCTACCACGCACTGCCCAAGTTCCCACATGGTTGATGCCAATCGCTAGAGATAAAATGAGTCACGTCAGAAACGTGTGGGGAAACGGTAGATCTGAGCCCGATCAAGATATTGCAATAGAGTATATAGAATGGTGAGAGACTTGCGTGGGTGGACTTCAATATTCCGGCCACTCCGGATCGACTTGTTCTCGCCATGCCCGAAACCCCCCTTGGATATCTCCGATATATCGTCGTCCGTGATGGTCTAGTCCTAGCTCTTTCAGCTTTTGAACGGCGATCTGGGAGTCATTGCCGAGTCGACAGACCACATAGATAGGATCCGTCGACTCGGACGATACCAGTTCGGCTGGAACCCAGGATGGCAATTCTGCTTCGTCTGCATCGGAATCGAGAGGCTTAGACCGTGATGCAAGAATGTTCGTGATTGGGATGTTGATGCTATTTTCCAAGTTGCAAATCCCAAACTGTGCCTTGTCCCGCACATCAATCATGATAGATTTATCGACATTGGGAGAGAGTGGGTATTTTTGACGATACTCCTTTGGTGAAATACGTTCGTTTGGTCCTAGTAATGATGGGAGAGTAGCTGAGCCACAGAAGAATACATAATCGATAGACCCGGACGTGATACTGTTAAGTGTGACCGTTGCACTGCCAGAGCATACCGCACAGTTTGCCCGACGAGCGCGTAAACGAATGGAGCGAAACTGAGGATTCGAATATGCGGAGAAGATGAGAAGTGATGGTGATTCAACTTTTGAGGCAGAGCCTGCACTTTGAGAGACACCAGAGTGAGGTGTCGTGATCACCTTGATGGTCTCCAGCGCTTGTAGAACCCCCATTGTACCAACCACAGGTCCCACAATCCCCCCATCGGCGCAGCTTGTTACACTGTCCGCCGGCGGCGGCTTGGGGAAGACGCATCGATAACAAGGTCCTCCCTCTGGATCTCCGGGTGGCCGAGGTGGATTGTTCAATACCATGAGCTGACCCTCTGTTCGTAACGCAGATGCAGAAACCAACGTCTTGCCTGTAAGCACGGCAGTATCAGATATCAGATATCGTGTTGCAGGATTATCGGTACAATCGAGGATATAGTCGTATTGATTGAAGATCGCGGGGGCTTCTTCGGGGGTAAGGTGAGTTCGATGGGGGATATACGTAGGGTGGGGATTGAGTCTGTATAAATATCAAAGAATGAGTAGTTAGATATATGATGTTGAGACCAGGTCAGGCTGGAATTCCACTCACTCTCTCAAAGACTCAATTGCACTGTCGACCTTGAACTTGCCGACATTCTTTGTGCGATGAAGGACCTGGCGATGGAGATTCGAACTTTCGACCGTATCTCCATCAATCATTCCAATCGTGCCTATGCCAGCGCCGGCGAGGTACTGGGCTGCAGGACATCCCAAACCACCGGCTCCGACAAGAAGAACCCTTGCAGATCGGAGTTTAAGTTGACCTGTTTCGCCAGAATATCATGTCAGTTCTTTTCTTTTTTAGTTCCTCACTGACGATTGCTCAACTTGTAGTCTCTCTTACCTTCCAGTCCAATCTGTGAAACGATCATCTGTCGGCCATATCGTCGGTATTCCTCTTGCAGCAGTGGCCAACGATACTCAGTACTCTTGCGCCTCTCATCCTGTTCGTCGTTGGTGGGGCGCGTGCTCTGCGCGACCTTCTCCGCGTCTGCGAGATCACGTTTGAGTCCAGCGAGGTGTGCTTCTGTCGCAGAGATCTCCGCGCGCAAGGAGGCGCAAGTGTCTTCGACGCTCGCCATGAGAACTCGCAAAGGTGTGGGGTTGGTGAGAGGGGAGGAATATTGAAGAGAGAAAGAAAGTCGGAGAGTTGTAAAGTCCGAAGTTCCTCGATTCAATCAATATTCCCCTGAGGCTCCCTTCTATTTAAACTATTGAGTAGGATTGATCGAGAATACTTTTCTATCGGCTGAAGAATTCTGGAATGGACCAATTCAAAGCACCAAAAAGAAAGTAGAAAAGGAATAAATGAAAAAAAGAATGAGGGCACGGCGAATCGAACGTGAAGCATCACCCAATTGGGAATTCATGTGGAGAACTACTGTGGACTGTCACATGAGAGTTCACGTGATATCCATGACCGCCTTTCAACAATCGCAGAGACTCGAGGAACTTCCTTTTTTCCTTTGTAAGTTGGTCATTCATTGGTCATTCACCTAATTTTCTAGTTCTCGCCCAATACTTCTACCTCCTCAATTGACATAAGAACTCGCCTCAATCCTTCCTTCAATGTTTGATCTCCTACAGTGAATGTGATTCGAAACCAGCCATATTCTTCGGCCATGTAGACATGGCCTGGTGCAATCATAACTCCATTTTTTAGACAAATTTCCGTGATTTCTGTCTCTAGTTACAAGTAAGCCTCCGACCTAGATGATGTCACTCGTAATGATTCGTAATCGGCATGGCGAACCGATGATTTAGAGACTAGTAAGTGGCGGAGATCAATCCAAAGGAAGAGCCCTGCGTTCCTGCTATACTGTCAGGCCATTATATAGCGAAGAACTTGAAAACCACACTCGAACTTACATTTTGAAATACGATATGCCATGCTGAGACAGAAATTCAGTTACCGTCTGGTATCGCTCTAACATAAGGCGCTTCTTCTGCACCATGAAACTTCCCATCCACTGCTGGTCTTCTAACATAGCAGCCCAGACATCCTGTAGTATATGCGGCGACCAGGAGAATATTCTGAAAGGAAAAAAAGAGAAAAGAATAAGAAATTAGAAAACGGACCCTGCAATTTGGGAAGACGATGATACTAACCCAATACTGGACATCGATCCCATAATACTCTTGTTCCGCGTACAGACAAATCCCATTCGCAATCCATTGGCACAAAAATCCTTGCTTGCGCCATAGAAAACATGCACGTAAGTTGGATTGATAAGATTGTCCAACTCTAAGCTGAGGACGGAGCTAAATGGAATGGCGCTTGGAATTTCAGGATTTTGAAATACGGAAAACGCGTAAATCTCATCTGATATTAGGTGCAAGTCATTCTCGCCACAGAAAGCAGCAAATTCTTGTAATGTTTCCGGAGGCTAGATGTGTTTGTCAGTAGGAAGACGCGGCCAAGGGTGAGCTATACTCACGTAACACCTTCCAAGCGGATTGTGAGGACTAAATCATCAATTTTTTAATGTCGATCAAGGAGAGCTAAAAAAGGCGAAAGAGAACATACTTGGATATGAGAAGGGCACGGATGGAAATTCCTTCATGTCTAGCCCGAGTTAGAGCCTTTTCCAAAGCGCGCCGATTGAGTTCAGGTTGGAAGAGGTCATCGAGTTGGGTGTACCCTTCAATGCCCTCATACTTCACCCCAACTACTTGGACATTACTCCGATTCTGGAGGTCAAAGTTGAACCCGTTGTATAATGGCTGAGGAATCAAAATCCCCTGTCCTTCATCACAGATAGAGAATGCGATTGCATCGATAGCACTTGCACAGCCTGGGGTCACTATAAGAAGCCGATGGGATTTCGGAAAGCCGAATATACAGCGAATTGACACATTGTGAATTGAATACATTTCTCTAACAGATTGAACTGGTGAAGCTATCTCATTATGAGTCTGCTGAGGCAATACTATTGACCATGCAAAGAAGTACTATGTAATACAATTAACCATCCAGAAATTAGTCAGAAATTGCTTGGTGCAGAAGAGGGTAGAAATCACCTAACCGGGAAGGCGTCGGTAGCGGGTGGAGAGGTGGTTCCGCTTTCCTTTTCTGGATGCGGGGACATCTTCATTGATTATGTCATGCAGTGCTTGGGGCTTCTCTTTTTGACATGATTTCCTAATTGGGATATTTTTGACGTCGTAGTCTAAATGGGAAGGCACGAGATTCTGCATGTTTTAAAGGAAGCCGCGAGGGAGGAGTTCTCTTTTCTGCAGTCGACCTTTTCTTCTTCTTCTTCCTCTTCTTCATCTCTTTGTTCTCCTGTGCTTGTTCAACATTTTGTCATACAATCATGACTCAATCAAACGGAGTTCAGAAGACAGTGCCGTCCGCGCTGCCTTTGGTCCAGAAGTTGTCGAAGGACCATGATTTGGTCTTGAAGACTTTCCGTCTGCTGATTGCAGACTTGTGCCAGCAGTTTAGTGGTGGTCATCCTGGGTAAGATTTCACGCTGCATCGGAGATGAAATACAAATCTCGATCTTGCAAATAAACTAACATGCCTGGTTTATATAGTGGTGCGATTGGTATGGCTGCCATTGGTGTCTCCCTGTGGAAATACGTAATGCGCTATGCTCCACACTCTCCGGATTACTTCAACCGTGATCGGTTTATTCTTTCCAATGGTGGGTAACCCTCAAAAGACCGACACTTGTATTATCCAATAAAAGAAGTACAAAACTAAGAAAGAATGATAGGCCACACATGTCTCTTTCAGTACAGCTTCCTCCACCTGACCGGCTATAAGGCCATGACTTTCGACCAGCTCAAATCATACCACTCCGATAGAGTAGATGCACTCTGCCCTGGACATCCGGAAATTGAACACGAGGGTATTGAGGTAACCACTGGTCCCTTGGGCCAAGGAATTGCTAATGCCGTTGGTCTGGCGATGGCAACAAAGAATCTGGCCGCCACTTATAACCGTCCCGGATTTGATGTCGTGAACAACCACACCTGGTGTATGATTGGAGATGCTTGTTTGCAAGAGGGCGTTGGCCTCGAAGCAATTTCTCTGGCGGGTCATTTCCGTTTGAACAACCTGACTGTCATATATGACAACAACCAGATCACTTGTGACGGATCTGTGGATCTTACCAACACCGAAGATGTTAATGCCAAGATGCGCGCTTGTGGATGGGATGTCATTGATGTCGAAGACGGATGCTTTGATATCGAAGCAATTGTCAGTGCCTTGGAGCAGGGTCGTGCCTCCAAGGAGAAGCCCACTTTCATCAATGTCCGTACTGTGATCGGCCTCGATAGCGCGGTGGCTGGCACCGCCACTGCCCATGGCGCTGCCTTTGGTGTCAACAATGTCGCCGAGATGAAGAAGCTTTACGGTTTCGATCCTGAGCAGCATTTCATCATTGGCGACGTCGTTCGTCAATTCTTCCAGGATCTCCCTGTTCGGGGAGAGCAATATGTGCAGGAGTGGAACCAGCTCGTTAGCGAGTACACGGCGCAAAACCCTGAACTTGGAGCTGAATTCCAGGCTCGTGTACGCGGAGAGCTGCCTGCCGATTGGAAACAACACATCCCCAGCTCATTCCCTGAAAAGCCTACCGCGTCCCGGGCATCTTCTGGTTTGATATTCAACCCCATCGCCAAGAATATCAAGAATTTCATGGTGGGCACAGCAGATCTGTCCCCCTCGGTGAACATGATCTGGCCTGACAAGGTTGATTTCCAACACGTATGTATTAATGAATCAAGCAAAGCTGAATAAATACTGACTTGAATACAGCCTGACCTGCGCACCAATTGCAATATCAACGGCAACTATTCCGGTCGTTACATCCACTGGGGTGTTCGTGAGCATGCTATGGCCGCCGTTTCTAACGGTTTAGCCGCTTATGCCCCGAACACAATCGTTCCTGTCACCTCTTCGTTCTTCATGTTCTACCTCTACGCCGCTCCCGCTGTGCGCATGGGCGCGCTCCAGCACCTACAGATCATCCATGTCGCCACACACGATTCTATTGGCATGGGTGAAGATGGACCGACCCACCAACCTATTGAGCTGGCCGCTCTGTACCGTGCTATGCCCAATCTCCTCTACATCCGCCCTGGTGATAGCGAAGAGACTGCTGGTGCGTGGATCGCTGCCATTGAGGCAAAGAACACACCAAGTATTATTTCTACATCACGCCAGACTCTTCCTCAGCTCACCCAGACGCGTCGGGATGGAGTTGCTCGTGGCGCCTATGTTCTCTCCGAGAACGAATCCGCTCTCGTTACTCTGATTGGTGTTGGTGCCGAATTATCATTTGCACTGGAGGTAGCAGAGAGATTGAAGGCACAGGGAATTCCTTGCCGGGTAATCAGTTTCCCATGTCAGCGTCTTTTTGAGCAACAATCACTTGAGTATAAGCGTGATGTTCTTCGTCGCCATCGTGGAGTTCCCGCGGTCGTCATCGAGCCATACGCACCTAATGGATGGGAGCGCTATGCCGATGCGGGCATTAACATCAAGCGCTTCGGCCACAGTTTGCCCGGAAAGGCGGCCTACAAATTCTTTGGATACGAAATTGATCACTTGACGACCAAGGTGACCGGCTATCTGAGTCAACTCAAGAGCGATGAGCTGCTTCGCCGTGAGTTTGTTGAACTATGAGGCGGGTCGCAGATTATACCTTGGCCATTATATGACGAACGATTTACTTGATGATAATACTATCTAAATTGATATAGACCGGTTGGAGATAGATCGAATGAATGTACATAACCATATTTTCCTCATATTTATAAGACACAGATTTCACCTATAATAATATCCAGACCTGAATATTATAAGTATTAGTATCAGTAAAAAAGCTAGTTAGTATAAGAATCACTGTCAGTGGAGAATAAAATCCCCCGAAGAAGCTGACCAGACCGAGGAGCAACTCCACATACGCCAATCTTGATCTTCTACACTGGGCCAGGCGATAAGGCTCGGTGTGGATTTTGAGAAGCTCAGCCTTGGGAAATAGCTTATAGAATATTAGGATGAAACAACTCTGGGATTCGGTATTTCTACTATATCTACGCCGAGCTAAGGGATAGGCAATATCTGAACAAGCATTTCGGTTTCTCCTTCCGATGCACTCTAAGCCGGGCTCGTCGGCTTCGTCGGTTTCATCCATGACAAGTCACACTATTATGGGTCCAAGGGAAAGAGGGGTCTCGATAGTATGTCGGTGAATTCTACATGAGATTTTGTAGATAAAGGATCTTGATTTACGAAAGTAGGAGCTTCGGTATTTTGGCCTTAACTTCTATTGAACTACGCCAAGAACTCTTCGTGATTTCACACTGCCCAGTTTTACATTTCTTGCCTACACGACAACAGTACCTAGTATTCCCCTCGAGAAAAGGATGCAACAGGTAAATCGCCTTCAAAAATCCCTCAAAGAGGGCCATCCGGCGTATGGAGGTTGGCAAATGCTTCCCGGTACAAATCTCACCAGAGTCCTATGTCGATCGGCAACCAATATGGACTGGCTTCTCATCGACATTGAGCACGGAAACATATCAGACGACTCAATGCACGAGACTGTCGCCGCTGTCGCCGTCTGTGGTGTCTAACCTGTTGTTCTAGTACTCAAAGGGCAACACTGGATGATCAAGCGAGCACTAGACGCAGGAGCACACGGGATTCTTGTACCTGTCCTTGAAATGGAACAAGATGCAAAGAATGTAGTGAGATACTCAAAATACCCTCCACTCGGAAATAGAGGCTTTGAACCTCTTCTAGCGGTGGAGAAATTCGTTGAACAGCATCAGAGACACTGCAAAAAGGACAAAACATCACCCGTTATGTATTTCCTTTTGTCCGTCCTGGTAAGGGAACGTTGATTCAAAATGGGTCGGTAAAGCAAGCCGGGAAAGTCCTCCAGCGTCAGGTTTCGTTTTATGCTAGCCTCAGGACCGGTATTCGGATTCAGCCGATGAAAAGGCAACGCAAGTTTGCTTCTTTGATAACCACAATATATACGTGCCCTTTGCTAGCATGAGCGTGATGTGACCTTTGTCTAAAAAGCAAAACCAAAGATACTTTAAGGTTGCTCGGTGTTGCTTTGATGATTGTGCATGTAACGTGTAAGCTTGACCACAGTCCAGGGAATGTCAGGTCTGGTATGGAAACGAGAGCTTGGTTCTAGGAATATTCAAGGGGTTTTATGGAGACCATGACAGGCCAATGTGAACCAAGGCCAATGCCGTTGGAAAGTCGAATTTCCTTGGCCACTGGACTTTATTTAGACAAATTACAGATATTCAATACGGAATTCCGTTCGACAATAGTAGTTCAGTAAAAATATATTTTCCAAATACTGCATCTTCGAGGAAGGCCTGGCCAGACACAGTTGACATTGCAGATTTGTTGTAAATGAAATCACATGGATTCAGCAGGGTAGTAGAGCTGGGTTATGCCCATTGCCGATACCTTACACGCGAGCAGAAGGATCAACTCTTTCAGTATGCTTCGATTGTCCTTCGGACTGCTCAGCCATCTCCATCTTATCCTCCACAAATTGATCTCGGGCATCGGCATCTTTATTGCCATGCAGTCCAATTTTGTACCATGGAAGGGCGAACAGACGATCCATGCTTTCCAAAGTGCGACCAGCAGTTTCTGGAATGCTGAACCAAACCCAGGCTCCACCAATGACAGTGATAGCTGCAAAGCACCAGAAAGTACCTTTAGGGTCAATTCCACCCTGCGCGGTGGGTAGTAGCATATTGGGAACAGCGCGTGCGTTTCCATACTGATTTGCAAAGTGCAAAGTCATCGCCATGGAAGTACACAGTGCACGAATCCGAAGCGGGAATAACTCTGCAGTCAATAGGTACTGCATTGAGTTCCATCCCAAAGCCCATCCAAAACCTGACAGATAGATCATTGCAATTGCGCCTTCACTAGCACCTTTCAGTCCATCGGGTAGCTGGAAACCGTCGACAACGCCCATTTCTGGGACAGCCGTCAAAAATCCAGCAATGTAAATCATAGAAATCGCCTGGAGTGTAATTCCAATAAGCAGTGCTCTTTTACGTCCAATGACATCGACAAGGAAAAGAGTACAAGCAATAGCAGCAACTAGTTTGACAATTCCAAAGATTGCGCTGACTAGAAGACTCTCGTTATTTCCTGTGATGCCAAGAAGTTTGAACAAATCAGGAGCATAAACAGTGATGCTACCAGCACCAGACCATTGGGATAGAATTTGCGCCATGAATGTGAGATAAACGCGATAGAGATTTGATGGAACGCAGAAGGCCTCCTTGAGAACTCCAATGGGACCGGATCCATGGGTTGCTTCCATCTCAGCCTCATGTGTTGCTTGAATAGCAGTTATCTCGCGAACGACATATTCATGCTCTGGGTCAAGGCCCCGAATCCTAGAGAGATTGTGGATGGCCTTTTCGTGCTTCCCTTGCTTGACGAGGTAACGAGGCGATTCATACTGGAAGAACGAGAGGATGAAGATAAGACCGGCAAACATGATATGAATGCTTGTAGGGACAAGCTGGATAAATATTAGTGCACAATCCACTCATTCAATACGCGCTTTCACTTACCCAACGGTTATGGGTTGTGTCACCGATGTTAATCTCACAACCATAGTTCGCAAAGTAGGCTAGAACAATTCCCAGATAAACAAAGCCCGTGAACACGCAGGTACAAAGACCTCGAACAGAGGCAGGTGACTGAGAATTGAGTCAGTAAACCGTTAAACCTGCAGCTTAGTGAATATGTATGGATCACTTACGATCTCGGCGAGATACACAGGAGCGACGACAACGGTTTGGCCAACGCCGAGGCCTGCAATGAAACGACCGGCATAAACAGCGCCCAGGTTGCCACCATTACCCATAAAGATGGCTATTCCTAGAATCCATAGGATGCATAATTGACGTGTGGCCCAGATTCGACCGATACGATCGCAAACCAAGAATGCACTGTTGAGAAGACCAGTTAGAGATGGCCGCAAGAGTCTCAGTGGTAGACAGATGCAACATACAAAAGCGCCCCACCAACAGATCCAATCTGAACCATCGCGGTGACATCTCCCTTGATGTTTGTTTGCTCCACTTCACTGTACGAATCATAGTTGATGTATCTCTGGAAATCCTTGGAGTTGAAGGCGCCCGATATCAACCCTTCGTCAACACCACGAGCAGCGCCCATCAAGCCAAACGAAATCACTGCAAACCATAGTCTCCAGTTGAAAATTTGACTGGGCTCACCCGAGTTCTTCAGTCGGAAGATGTTGATAGGTTTCTTGGATCCTGCCATATTGGACCGTATGCCCAAGGCAAATGTCACGCGATTTCGTAGAAAGTGGTATGATAACAAAAATGTACGACCTTGTTATAAGAAAAGAGGAGGTGATGATCACACCCTGGTTCTGGTTTTGACATCTGGGGTAAAAACTGGGGAACATGGAGAATCGGGTATTTATACATGAAAATCCGGGGAGGGCGGGGTGCGTCAATCGGAGCATCACGATTTCCAATGCTTCCAAAAGAATGCATCCGGAAGTTGCCCGAAAAATACCGCAGTAGTGGTATCCAAGGAAATTTAGCCTTTGGCCAAGAACTATCGGAGCTTGGTGATGGTAAACGAAAAGCCTTGCCGAGTAGCGCTTTGATAGCGATGGGTAGAAATTTCCCCTTGGCAAGCGGGGACGGCTGGATCTAAGACTATCGCGGCTGTTCAGCTGATGTTCCATTGGATGTATTCAACAATCCAAGAGTGATGCCAATTCTGGCGACAACGGAGTAGGATCCTTTGTCTCGTATGATGCTGGAGTTGTCTGTTTTGAATGCGCCGGTTTTCGGTCGTTTTGGGCCTTGAATTAGATATAAATCAACCTTATAGACCCAAATTGCCATCGCAGCCAATGGAGAGCCTTGGGACGATCTTGAAGGTCGCTTATATTTGCCCATCAAACTTCCGGTCGATGATAGAATGATCTGAAGTAGCAGACATGCTCTGGATAGGGATGCAGAGATATGATCCTGGCTGTAGGTAGTGCGGGAAATTTTTTAGCATAGCATGAAAATCAGAGAGAAGTGTATTTAGACGAGGACGAGACAGAAGGAGACTATAAGTGCGAGTTGGATCAAATAAGATGTTTGGAAGCTTGACTTCTCTTTCTACTGTAACGATTCAATTCAGCGAAGATTATGCTCCTCCTCCATTCGGAACTCTCTTTCAATTGTAATTCCATCATCCTCGGTTTCTGTCTTTTTGGTATCTTGCATTTGAATCTGTACCGCATGCGTTGTTAACTGGGCTTCGTCCCAGTCAAGGGGCATCTTTTTTCTCCGTCCCATGCCCTCTCGTTTCGAAGAGCCCCTACCTGAAACTGTGTGGGAGCTGTTTGTGTTCTTCGAACTGCTGAAAATAGAGATATGATGCAATGCATGTCGGAGCAGTGGCTTCAAAGTTGGTAGACAGGCACATAGAATGCCAATACAAGGCTCGACACTGGACCAAATGAAGACATCTCCCATGATCCAAGTGATGTCGACTGAGTTAGCCAGGAATGTCATGTAATATATCCTTACAATACTGGCGACGCAGACGCTGGAAGATAGATTGAAATTAGTACTAGACGCAAGCCGGATAAAATATGGGACATAGCGAACGGAGTCATACAATCCACCCAGTAAGAAGATGCCAATAATCAGAATCTTCTGGCTTGTGCGCATTTGGAGCCTCCACGTCAAAGGTATCGGGACCAATAGAATAAGAACATCCGTGGTGAGATTTGCAGCGGCATTGCCGATGTAAAAAGGGTACAGGTCAAATACACATTTGCCCCCGGTAGGGTCAATGTATTGACTCCAATAATAGGAGACTGGTTGACAGCAGACCAGAAAGGCGACCGTACAAGATACGAAATATCCAGCTGTGAGCAGCATACAGACCCATATCGTCCAGGTCATACCAAAGATGCGTCGATATAGCAACAGTATCGAAAACTTGATCAACGGAACAGTGACAACGTAAATGAGGACATATGCAAACAGGATTTGCATGACGGTTACCACATCCTCAATGGGTACAATCCATACATGCTTTCCAAGCCCATGATATCCACCTGAATTATTGAAATCAGTACGTGTTCTTCCAAGGGCATACGAATCGTTATTCGGAGCAACATATACCGATAATTGTCGAGGCAAAGCTTGCGGTGACGGATACCTATGAGTCGAAAATATAACTGTTAGCCTGGTTCTCCGCGTCTCATATGGGACCAAATCATACCAAAGCAGCAAGACTCATCCAGTCATCTGCAGCAATCGACACTCTTCGTACTCGCCATCTAGTGTAGAATCGAAGTGCAACAGCGATGGATGCAATGATATAAGTGATAATGACAGCTGCATTATTATTGCTAGTGTGATTGGCCGAGAGATCAGTGCCTGGGGGAGGCTCCCCGAATACACTCGTTGACATACTAGTACAGACGGAATAGGCAAAAATAAGGCTCGGAAGATTTCTTCACGGGCAGGTCAATCTTATTCAATGAGAGGGAATAGCTTCTAAAGTAAATCGGCACTGTGTCTGACAAGGAAAAATCGCCCCCAAAACGTTCACTCTTCATGCAGCGCTACTTCTGCAACTACTTGTATCAGGATCCCATGGCGCGGTTTAGCGCAAATCCTTCATATCCCGCGGTTGCATACGCTAAACAGGGACTTCCAACTGGCTCCATAAGAGTATGTGACATAATTTGTAACTACGACTCATGAATCTATGCGAGAATTACTGATTGAGCCCGTTGAATAGTACGACTGCGGATATGTATCCGGGTTCACGCTATGCAGGTGGAACCTGTCATAAATGCCAGAAATATAGCTAACCCGCCACTAGCAGTCGCCCTAATTCCCCGAGGCGAAAGTCCAGTGAACGGGTTAATGATGGCTAGTTCAATGCCGAGTCTGTTTCAACACTTTGAAAATCCGATCCTGATTGTTGATAATCCTTGCCCCCTTCGAGTTGTCCCACTTGGCGAGCCACCAAAGCAAGCCATGGGCTGATCACTCAATGGGCTAGCATTTGGCCCCAGGAATAAGGGTGAGGATGTTCGCCCCTCGTGGCCCCCCGAAAATTTTACAAAAGTCGAAGTTCAGGTGAGAACAAAGCATTGTTAATCCCGAGCACGATGCCATCGAACGAATCTTTCAGCAACGAGCCAATTCGCGTCGACCCAACGCAATGGGCTTTCGCGCCTCGAAAATTGCGAGTTGTTTGCATCGGCGCAGGCTTTTCAGGTTTGATATTAGCCCACAAGTTGAAACATGAACAGCCTCTGGATTTCGTTGATTTCACAATCTACGAGAAAAACAAGGAAGTTGGCGGAACTTGGTTTGAGAATGTTTATCCCGGAGTTGGCTGTGATATCCCAGCACACAGCTATATTTTCCCCTTCGAACCGAATCCTTCGTGGTCGAAATGTTATGTTGGAGGGGCCGAAATACAAAAGTACATTTTGGACACCGTGTTAAAGTATGGATTGACAGAGTCAATTCAATTCGATACGAAGCTCATCGCATCGATCTGGAACGAGAGCACTGGAAAATGGACCCTTCAGCTCAAGCAGAACGACGGAAGTATCATCAACGACGAAGCAGACATCTTGATCAACGCTTCGGGTATTCTCAACCGACCGAAATTGCCAAATATTCCGGGACTAGACAGTTTCAGGGGGAAGATTCTCCACACAGCTGCATGGGATACATCCTATCAATGGGAGGGAAAGAATATCGCGGTTATTGGAAACGGTTCTTCCGGCATTCAAGTTGTACCAGCAATACAGCCGAAAGCAGCTAAGATAAGAAATTATATTCGCAATCCAACATGGATCTCGGTCAATTTATGCCCAGATATCACGAAGGATGGAATGGGCACTAATTTCGAATATACGGAGGAGGAGAAGGCCATGCATCGAAATGATCCGCAGGCTTTCCTCGAATACCGCAAACGCGTCGAGCGATCGTGAGTTTAAAATATAATTCTTGGACTGAATAATGCCTGGTATGATTGTAGTCTATCTGCTAACACAGTCAAGTGTCAACTCCGTGTATAGCCTGATGTTGGCTAATTCCGATCTGAACCGCTTCATCGGTACTGCGACCGAAGGTGTTATGCGACAGCGTCTTAGTGAAAATCCACAACTCATGGAGAAGCTCATCCCTAAATATGATGTCGGTTGCCGTCGACTCAGCCCGGGCGACGGATACCTCGAGGCCATGCAACAGCCTAATGCAAGATGGTGTTTTGAAGGGATCGAGGAAATTACTCCGACTGGTATTCGGACCTCAGCTGGGGAGGAAGACTTTGATCTGATCGTCTGTGCAACTGGATTTGATACATCATTCATCCCTGGGTGGGAATTGATCGGACGAGATGGTCGTCGTTTGGATAATGAATGGAAGAACTCACCTGAAGCATATTTCTCTATCTGCGCTGCGGCGGCACCAAATTATTTCATGTTCGCCGGGCCAAATTGTCCCATCGGACATGGTAGTGTCCCTCAGATGTTGGGCTGGAGTGCCGATTACATGCTCAAATGGATACAGAAAATTGCTCGCGAGGATATCAAGTAGGGATTTCCCTCAACGAAAACATTTATTTCACATACTAATACGTTCTGGCCAGATCTATCGCGGTTTCTGATTCAGTCGTTCGCAATTACAACCGCCGGGCCCAGAGTGTTTTGAAGAACACCGTCTGGAGCAGAGGGTGCAATGCCTGGTATAATAATGGCAAAATCGTCACGGCGATGTATCCTGGCAGTGTCATTCACTTCAAAGGTACGCTCTAATTTCGGGATTTTCAAAATGATGATCGAATCTTTGATACTAACATTACACAGAAGCCGTAGGTAACATTCGTGGAGAGGACTTCCATATCGAGCATAATACATCTGATCCTTTCAATTTCCTTGGAAATGGAGAGCTCGAATGGGAGCGAGCTGAGGGAGGCGATCTTGGATACTACCTACAGTAGCTTTGAGGAGATATCCCAAGCGAAGTAATTACCGCTTTCTGCATGGAAATGGACAATAAGAAGATAACTAGAAGGAGGGAAACTTATGCCATGTCATTGACAAGACGATCTTAATCTGCCCTTTCATTCATATTTGGCTTGCAAAACGCGGAGCTTACTGAGATAGGGATCCTTGTCAACATAAGTTCCCCTCAACCACCTTGGCTTTCCCACATCTGCCATGTCAAAAGCTCGGCGAGAATGCAAAGTTCTTGTGTTATCAAACAAAACACAGTCACCAGGATTCATCTTACGCTCGTACAAATACTCTGGCCGTTGTAGAAGAGCGTTGAATTTGCACGCAGCCTGGTGCCATTTGTCGGCTTTGCTGTTCAAAGCCGAAAGGGCTGACTGCACAGAACCATTCTGTTCAGGTGGTAAAAAGCTATCGTGATTCGAGAATGGAGCAAGGAACGGGGGGCCCCAGTTAACCTTTTGAAGGCATTTGACCAAAAGGGCGACATCCCATTCGTCTCCTGGGCCACTTGAACAATAAGGTTCCATCGCTTTCACAAATTCCTGAAACCGAGTGTAATTAACGTTGCCGATACGGAGGGGGCATAAGTCAACGACGGGTTTTGTTGTATGATATACGTTCGAGTCTGGATGGGTGTAATGATAGTTCACTGGAACAGTCGCGAGAGTATCGAATGCATCTTGGTCTTCGCGATATAAATCCACCACCGCTTTATACGCATCGGCAAACACACTTGCGCCCCCAGAGGAGGCAGACTGAACACAGTGCAAAAGTTGAACATAGGGTGGCTGATGGAAATATAGCAAGTCCGTGTGGAAGCCCAGATCATGCGACGTATAGGCCGCGTTAATCGCTTCAGGGACGGTGCGCACTTGACAGTTCACGTCAGCGGAGTCAAAGTGGTGGTATGAAGAACTTACCATCCCATGTGTGACCATAAAATGTATCCTTCACTGGCCCGATGCGAGTTGCAATTCTGGCTAAAGACTCCTTGATACCGGGAACATTGGTAACAAAAGCCAATCCGTCACTGTGGAGCTGTTTTACGAGTTGATACAGGATACTGTCGTCTTCCATGTAGCGCTCATATGGGTAGTCCGGCAAATTCAAAGCTTTTTTGCTCCACAAAACCGGCGGTGGAAATTTATCTTTCTGGGATCCAGGAGTATAGCCCGATTCCTTCATGCTTCGCAGACCTGCAATGCTCAGCATGGTTGCATGGTCCTCTCCATATCCAACCAAATCATTCTCCCAGGTAATTCTTATAGAGTCAGACGGGCCGTCGATTACCACCTCTCGAGCTTGAATATCAGCCGGTATATCGGCGACGGAAAATAGCCTTTGTCTGGTTGATTCATGCACACATGATGGACACGAACAGGCGTCACGAAGCAGTACAGCTGAAAATTCAGCCACCTCTCCGTCTAAGGGAATTGATACTTTAGATAAAGGACGAGTGGTAGAGGATGCCTGTGCAGTAGATGGGTTGCTAGGCTCATTCCTGCTGATGCATGTGGATGAAAATGGTCGGGAGAAGCAATTGGGCTTTGTAAAGGGTCCGGATCCTCTCACTGAAGACTGTTACTCTAGTTGTAAATATGTTGGTTGGATAGCCTAGAGCAGCAAGGCAGCCTACTCACCTTAGAAATACATGCATGGAGGTTTCTCGCATTTAGGCTGTATCTAGATGACTTTTGCTGCGAGACAAAAGTCGCTCGACTAGATGAACAATATCCGTATCTGAACCGAGCGATATTTGCAGCTGAGGAATTTCGAAAAGAGTGCATATTGCCGGGAGTCTTTCACTCGTGAACAGAGAGAACTCGAAGAAGCCGAAATAGCACGGGAACTTAAGGAAACTTTTTTGGGCGTATCAATAGTCGATGTATGGAGTACTTCTGCTAATGTCGAAAGATTGCCCTTGGGATGTGCTGAAATCCTAAAAAAAAAACGCAGTCTAGCCTGATGTGCAAAATATATACGAGAAGCATATGCGTACGTCGAAATATCCCGTGTAGACTGATCAAGACATGGCCATTGTGCAAGTGTTACCCCCGTCTGTTAAAAAGATACAATCCAGTATACTCTCCACATCCACGGGTAACCTTGTTCATCGAAGATACGAGTACATGTGCAGGTGTGTAGTGGAGTTTGGTAGACCCACTCGTATTGGATTGCCTAATCTGATTCTTCGCACTTGATTTGTCTTCTGCGGACACAAATATCACTAGGCCATGACTGGAAAAAATATACGCTACAGCGAGATACAGATACACAAGATGATTCGTATTGGCTCTTCAGTTCCCTTGACGATGGTCCTGAAGTTGGAACCAGGCCATTCGTATGGGATATCCAAAAACGGCCTAGCGCTCAATGTACAATGAAGACGCTTGGTCAAAGTTGATGTCACTCGGTTTATTCGAGTATAACTTTTTCTTTCCCGTGTTTGAGACGAGACAATTTGAAAATTCGATCGAACTATTCTTTTCATGTCTCGCAAGATGACTTCGACAGTGACGCAGGGATCAAACACATCTCCAGACGCCGATCAGCGCCAACCAGAGAAGACACCCTTGCAATTAATTTCTCAAGGAGTTTGTCTCCCCGGAATCCCGAAGCATCCAACATTCGCTGCTCAATGACAATGGATTTTGGAGCAAATGGCACTTGCCTTTCGGGTATTTGCACGAAAGGACTATACTGATGGAATGGCCGGTCACATTTCTGTACGCGATCCGGAGAATCCTCACACATTCTGGACGGTAAGATAATAGGTTGCGTTTAATATCCAGCAACTCTGACACATGACTTAGAACCCATTGGCTGTGCACTTTGGAATTCTGAAGGCGAGTGATATGATCCTTGTCAACTATGACGGTGTTCCAATTGGAGGTATTTTACCCTTTTTTGGTCTTCATTCTTGAGCAGTCTAATTTAATTCTGAAGGAAACATGAGTCGCCCGGCCAATGCCGCGGGTTTTCTAATTCACAGTGCTGTGCATAAAGCCCGACCTGACGTCGATGCTGCTTGTCATACCCATAGCCCCCACGGGATGGCATGGAGTACTTTCGGACGACCTTTGGAGATGTTGACGCAAGATGCCGCTTATCTGTACGGTAATGCACAGGCTGTCTATAAGGTATGAATTTTTATGGCTGTCCTTTTTTTATGTTCTAACCGTTCTAGGACTTTGGAGGTGTTGTTCTGACAGAAGAAGAGGGCAACAAGATTGGAGACGCTCTAGGTAAGTTATTCATATTCGCATCGGAAAAATGCCCTGATAATAATTGTATGAAGGGAACGAAGGAAAGGGCATGATTTTACAAAATCATGGCCTTCTAACAGTAGGATCCACTGTCTCCGAAGCTTGCTTCTTGATGACCCTCATGGAGCGTGCGTGCCAGTGCCAGCTGCTTGCTGAGGCTGCCGAAGCAAACGGCCTGAGGAAAGTGTATATTGCTGATGAAAGCGCGAAATACACATTCGAAAATTCGAGCGAGGCCGAAACACTATACTGGGAGGGCCAGCCGGACCTTCAGTTTGAAGAATACATGAGCAAAGGGGAGCATAGGAACTGATTGAGTCACTTGAAATATTACCATGATGATGTGTCAAGTTTCGAATATGCAGATCTTGAATTCCCTTCATAAAAGATTCTCGTTGGAAGGACATGAGCTTAAACTCCAATGCTTTAGTACGATTTAGTTCTTAGTGATAATCCACAAAAAATATTTCGATTGCCTGAGTTGTGTTTATCACTCATGACTAGCATAGATCTACCCCTACCAGTGCAGTAGCAATTTAGAAAATACTATTTGAATCAACCGCCGCAAATCATTCTATCTTCCATCAGGATGGTACAAAATCCCTTCTGAAACAAGTAATAAAATCATATAAAAAAGACCCACTGCACGGCTTGTAATCCGCCTTGTTTCACAAATTTCTCGTGCATGAGATGGAATACCAAAATTACGGGAAACTTGGAAGCTGTTTGTGGATACTGGCCCCGTTGGAAATATTGGCTACCGTATCGGCTTTTCCAAGTTCTGATAATCGAATCCTACTCTGGTAGTCTAGTCCCAGGGCGTTCTTATCAATTCATATCGAACTTCTTCTTTAGGCTTAGATCTTCAACGGATACCTCCCACACACAGACCGATGCGCAGACCATTTGGATTCTTATGAATTCACAGCAACACTGAAAAGGCAAGTAAATATTCTTAAAGGCCAAGAATTCCCATGAATGCATTTGACTACCTCATTCATTGCAGTCCCATGCTTCCACATAAAGACCAGCTTCTGATTCCCACTGCGCCATTCACCCCACTGCGCCATTGTGTTACTTCCCAAAGCACCCTATATCTCCCACTGCGCCTTCGAGTCACTAAAAGTATGCCCGAAGTACGAGAAATAGAGAAAATGGGGCTCCCCCAACTACGGTATGCAAGCCGTAGTCCCCCTGGGGAAGCTACCAACGAAGATGCGGTGATCAACGGAATCATTGAAGGGCACCCCCAGCTCGATCGCAATTTCTCAGTGCTCTCTTTAATGGGAATTGCACTTTGTATGTCGAACTCATGGTTCGGAATTTCGGCATCGATGATTACCGGAATTTCCTCTGGTGGCACGGTTCTCATAATTTACGGCTCGATATGGATAACATTAGTCTCGATGGCTGTCGGAGCATCTCTTTCGGAGCTGGCGAGTGCAATGCCCAATGCAGGAGGCCAGTATATATGGGTAGGCGAGTTGGCCCCTCGTCGCTGCGCTAAATTCTTGTCTTTTCTGGCAGGTTGGCTGGGTTACGCTGGAGCCATCTTTGCATCGGCAAGTGTTGTATTGAGCTTGTCCCAGGCAATACTTGGCATGTGGCAACTAAGTCATCCATCTTTGTAAGATCATGAGATCCTGTAACTGATTCTGCGGCTATGCATTATGTCCGCCATTGGGGTCGGGTATTTTCGAACAATATCTCCGTACTAACTGATTTTATAATCACAGTGAGATTAAAGCGACGCACATCGTGCTTATATATGAACTTATCAATTTCTTTTGCCATCTTCTCAACTGCGTTGGCAGTATTCTTCCTACAGTGGCCAAAATTTCCCTTTACACCTCATTGGGCTCCTTTTTCATAATCCTTGTTACGGTACCCGCATGTGCACGAACCCATTCCAGTGCCCAGTTTGTGTTCACCAAATTTGTCAATTCGACAGGTTGGAGCTCGGATGCCCTCGCTGTTGTGGTTGGACTTGTCAATCCCAATTGGATTTTTGCTTGTCTTGACTCTGCATCACATCTTTCTGAAGAAGTCCCAGCTCCGGATAGAAACATTCCAATCGCTATTTTTGCGACGATACTCATTGGCTTCGTTACTTCCTGGACATATTGCATCTCGATATTTTTCGCAATCAACAACCTTGAGAGCCTAGTGAACTCCCCGACTGGTGTACCTATTCTCGAACTATTTAACCAGGCCTTAGAGAACAAGGTCGGGGCTATTTGTCTCGAAACGCTCTTAGTAGCGACTGGTGTTGGCTGTATAATCGCCTGTCATACCTGGCAATCTCGTGTTTGCTGGGCATTTTCTCGTGATGGGGGATTACCGGGCCACAAATGGCTATCAAAGGTCAATGACAGATTGGGAGTACCATTGATAGCTCATGTTAGCAGTTCCATGTTAGTTGGTGCTCTTGGGCTCATTTATCTTGGATCTTCTACAGCATTCAATAGCATGATTATTTCATGTATCGCCCTTTTATATGTTTCATACCTCATCCCGATACTCTGCCTTTGGTATAGGAAGCGCTCTATCCGCCATGGACCCTTTTGGCTCGGCAGACTGGGCTTTTTCGCAAATGCTGTCACTGTTTGCTGGACGATATTCTCAGTTGTCATGTACTCGTTTCCTGCAACTATGCCAGTCCAGGCAAATAGTAAGTCCAATCATGACACTAACTTCATCAGTGCTGACTTTTAACCAGATATGAACTATGTTGCGGTCATCTATGTGGTATGCATGTCTATTATAGTTCTTGATTGGTTTCTGCGTGGGAAACAGTCGTTTCAATTGTCTGTGTGTGCATCAGAGATTTTACAATGAGCCAAGCGTATTGACATAGCTTTGGTTCTCGAAAATTCTGGCTTCGTATCTCGCCAGTGTGAGGACAGATTTCTCCTTCTAGATACTTAGTTCCTTAGTAAGACTAGAAATGTGATGCGACCCAGAACGTATCAATACTATATTCATACAAGTACTAGTACTGACTAAAGGCTGGTGAAAAGGAGAGTTCAAAATTTGGCACAAAAGAAAAGAAAGGCCTGTCTGCACTAGTTATAAGATTTAAACCGGGTAAAGAATTGGGAATAGGGTCAATTGGGACAGCTTCTTGGTCCACAATCCGAATGATACTGAATTTCTCTTGTGATCAAGTGATGGCATAAGTGTTTCTTGCAAATTGGACTTTGAGGAAGAATTTTGAATGAATTTCAATTTAACTAGTTGTGCAGTGTGTTACACAGACCCTGAATCCGAAAAAGACGACCCCAAGGAGTTATAGCTTCGCTCCAAGGTTGACATGAACAGATTTGATCACAGAGTAGGCCTCCATTCCAGCTTGACCAAGTTCACGACCAATGCCACTATGCTTCATTCCTCCGAATGGCGTCAACGAGTCACTATCATTACTGCTGTTTATCCAGACGGTTCCACTTTCAATCTTCTTCGCCAGACGATGACATCTAGTGATATCTTGAGAGAATACAGCAGATGCCAGCCCATATGGAGAATCGTTGGCTTGCTCAATAGCATCATCTTCAGACTCGAATGGTGAGATAGTAACAACCGGTCCAAAGATCTCTTCTCGGTAAATTTTCATGTCAGGAGAAACATCACAGAAGATTGTTGGCTCGATGAAAAATCCTTTTCCACTTTGGCCTCTGTGAGGTGATCCCCCCAATACTAGGCGAGCACCTTGTTCGACGCCAGAATTAATATAGCCCAGAATTTTCTCATACTGAGATCTCGAGATCTGTGGCCCTTGAAATGTATCTTCGGCGAATGGATCACCAACTCTGCTGACTCTCTTAGTGAAGGACTTGAAAGCGTCAACGAATGATTCGTAAACTTCCTTCTCGACCAGAATGCGACTAGTCCCAGAGCAAATCTGGCCTTGATTGCTCATAATACCGGTATGCGCCCATTTTACGGCCTGTTCCATGTCGGCGTCTTTGAATACCAACAAAGGCGACTTGCCACCCGTCTCCAGGGTAATAGCTTTGAGATTAGAAGCAGCCATCTTCATTATTTCGCGACCAGTGGATGTGCTTCCAGTGAACGCAATCTTCTGAACATCGGGGTGTGCCGCGATCGCAGCGCCTGCATCTCGGCCGTTTCCATTGAGGATATTGACAACGCCTGGAGGGAAGTTAGCAGATTTGATAAGATCTGCGAGATAGAGAATCGCCAATGGTGTGAGTTCGGACGGTTTGAGAACGACAGTGTTGCCGCACTAGAAGAAATCAGCAATTCGCAATTAAGCTCGTCTTTTCGGCAGGGCACAAACTTACTGCTAAAGCTGGACCTAGCTTCCAAGCCGCCATCATCAACGGATAATTCCAAGGGATGATCTGACCGCATACACCGAAGGGTTCACGAATCGTATAAGCAAATTTCGAAGCACCACCATCAACTATCTGGCCGTGTGCCTTATCTGCAAAACCCGCGAAATAACGTAGACAGAAAATCAATTCGGCGACATCTTCATTTAAAGCGACCTGATAAGGCTTTCCGCTGTCCCATGCTTCAAGAGTCGCTAGATCGACACTGTGCTCTTCCACCAAGTCACTTAATCTTCTAAGTAGGCTTCCTCGGCTTGATGGATGAAGATCTGCCCAGCTTGGATTCTCGAGTGCGGCTTTGGCTGCTTTCACTGCAACATCAACATCCACTTTTGTAGCGGCTTGCACGTATGTGATTACTGTCTCATCACTAATTCTAGGTGTCAGCAATCGAAGACTCTCTGCATGGATTTTATACAAAACTACTTACGCGGGATTGATGCTTTCAATCCGCCCACCTTCGATAGCGCGCACCCATTCATTGCCAATGAACAATCCAGTTTCGAGAGTGATTCTCCGCCCATTCGGGGCTACCAGCTGCTGGGCCGTTAAAGCCATTCTCTTGGATTTGATAGTATTGATGCTTTTGTTCAAGAAAGAAAAAGGAAGAGGATAAAGTAGAAATGAACGATTCCTTTGGGAGTTGCGATAATAGGTTCTAGTAGCTTCCAAAGAGAATAAATCCTATGCAAATGACCTCGCGACTTTTCCAGCGGCTCAAATAGCGTAGAAGGTTGCGATAATTAAGCAAAGCGCTAGGCCGAAAGTGGCAGCCAAGACAGAAAAATAGAGTTTTCACTAATGTGGGGCTTAAAATAGCTCTGACGTAAGTACAAATCGGGCCGAAATTATAGATACACGAGAACAATACAAATATTGATCTTGTAGCCAAGAATGAAGAAGAGGGGAATCTTTCAACATTAGGCTGTATGTATAAATTATACAGACCGCTGTAATCACTCAAATATGTGGTGACCGCTCAGTTCTTGTCAGTACTGTAGCGGTAAACTAGCGCGACGATCAGACGTCTCGCTAGCATTGGGGTTCTCATATGATATTCTTGTTTCTCGACTTGTAAAAGAGGTGTCAAGCCCAGGCATATTCCTGCTTGGTAGTCGCTAGATTTGCCTTCATTTGAGTCCCATTAAAATTTATTTGGATGATTCGATACACTCGAGAGCCATTGTATGACCCGTGGCCAATTTATCATCACTGCATCTGATTGTCACACTTGGAGGCATATACAGATATGAATGCTATTGTGTATTTCTAGTACGTTCTTGAATGCACAGATCATTAATGGAGGATGCCAAGTTCAGTACCGGTACCAATATATCGTAACATTTAATACAGACGAAACACATCCCCATCAGGCTAGGAAAGAACATTCAGATTCTAATTGCAAGTAGACGAATTGGTATTAGGCTAACTCTATTTTTAATGATACTTTACATGGTTTGAAACTGCTAGTAACAATATGGGTATTGGTTGTACTACCATCTGTACCAACTGGTACTTATACTCCCTTTTTCCACTCCGCCATTTTCAAACATTCTCTCTGAACACTTAAAAATTTAGTGTCATTGTCACTCTCGTTTGATCCCATCTCCCTCGGTCCCTCTTTACGAACACTGTGGATCATCGTGCTCCTTCGTCTCTGAAAATGACGATTGTAAATGAAATCTCGGCTCTTGAGGCTAACAGCTACGATTATGTCGTCGTCGGGGGTGGAACAGCTGGTTGTGTGATTGCTTCACGTCTTGCTCAGTTCCTGCCGAATCAACGAATCCTTGTTATCGAAGGGGGGCCCAGTGACTTTAAGGACGATCGAGTCCTAAAGTTGAAAGAGTGGCTCAATTTACTTGGTAGTGAATTTGACTATGACTATCCTATCGTTGAGCAGCCTAATGGTATATCCAACCTTAATGGCGAATGATTCTTTTATGAAGCAAGAATATACTTTCCATACTGACACATGGTCTAGGAAATAGCCATATCCGTCACTCCCGGGCAAAGGTTCTAGGCGGTTGCTCTAGTCATAATACTCTCATCTCTTTTCGCCCTTTCCAATTCGATTGCCAGAGCTGGGTCTCCAAAGGCTGTGCAGGCTGGGATTTTGAAACTTTCACTCGACTTATCGACAACCTGCGCAACACTATTCAGATCGTGGACCCCTGTCATCAGAATCAGCTTTGTAAAGACTGGATTGAATCTTGTTCGACGGCTATGGAAATTCCTGTCATAGAAGATTTCAACAAAGAGATCCGCACGAATGGTGATCTGAAATCCGGCGTTGGGTTTTTCAACATCTCCTACAACCCTAATGACGGCCGCCGCAGTAGCGCAAGCGTTGCTTACATTCATCCAATTCTACGTGGGGAAGAACATCGCCCGAATCTGACTATTCTCACTAATGCCTGGGTCTCAAAGATCAATGTCAAGGGCGGAGATACCGTTGTCGGTGTTAATGTGAAGCTACAGTCTGGTGTTGGTCTTGATGTCCACGCTAAAAAGGAGACAATTCTATCAGCGGGCGCAATCGATACTCCGCGCTTGTTAATGCTTTCTGGTATTGGACCTTGTGGACAGCTATCTGCTCTTGGTATTCCTGTTGTCAAGGATATCCCTGGCGTCGGAGAAAATCTGCTTGACCACCCAGAGAGTCTCATTATGTGGGAACTCAATCAACCCGTCCCCCGGGAGCAAACAACCATGGACTCTGATGCTGGAGTTTTTCTGCAACGCGAAACTGGTGATGGTTCTGCTGCTGATATCATGATGCACTGTTACCAGGGAGCTTACTCCGTCAACACGAATCGCCTAGGCTACGAGGAACCTGCCAATGCTTTTTGCATGAGTCCAAATGTTCCTCGTCCTCGATCTCGTGGTCGCATATATTTAGTCTCCCCTGAGCCAAATGTCAAGCCTGCTCTCGACTTCCGTTATTTTACCGATCCTGGAGGCTATGACTCTGCCACTATAGTGGCTGGCCTAAAGGCGGCCCGAGAAATTGCTCAGCAGCCCCCTTTCAAAGATTGGATCAAGCGGGAGGTTGCTCCAGGCCCTGAGATACAGTCGGATGAGGAATTGTCTGAATATGGCCGCCGTGTGGCTCACACTGTCTATCACCCGGCGGGAACTACGAAGATGGGTGATCTTGTACGTGACAGAATGGCTGTGGTTGATCCTGAACTAAAAGTGCGTGGTCTCAAAGGTGTACGCATTGCTGATGCTGGCATTTTCCCTGATATGCCAAGCGTCAACCCAATGTTAACGGTGTTAGCTATTGGTGAACGTGCTGCTGAGCTGGTTGCCATGGAAGCTGGCTGGAAGCCTTCAAAGCCCAATCTGTAGACGGCATTGGCTGCTCAACACTGGAAGCAGAAACTACTTCCAGTGTCAATACTACACGTTGATCTACCAACCATTAGAATAACACTATATTCATATCTTGATTCACTGCCGTAGACAAAAGGATTTGAATTGGAGAATCTGTTCACAATAACACCTTTGTCGCTTGGGTGGTATCTGCTGCATATACTAGCAGATCAATTGTTTGATGAACTGGCGAATACGTAGTAGTAGAGAAGGGCAAGATCAGATAACAAGATGTCTGTTTTCTCGTCCAAGCCACATAACTACCTAGTGAAACGGGATAGGATGCTCGAGGCAGCACGGGCGGTACGTGCAGGTCGAATGGGGCAGAGGGTTGAGGGTAAACAACACCCCAACTAGGGCTACCTGCTAGCACTCTCACGAATAGACTGGAACTCGTCTAAATTGATCTCTGGGTGATGCTAAAGATGATATCTAAACAAGACTATATAAACGCTCTTCCAAATTAGGCCAGTTTCCTTACATAATTCCTCTACTGGAGGGCAGGCCGATACTCCCCACTACCCTAGTTATGTTAGGCAATCATCTTGCCATGGAGACTAGCAATCTATGTGCGCGGCCTCGAGAAACCAATAGTTCTGCTTAAATTTCTGTCAGATTGTGCTTAATATAATTACCTTCAATCACACGCGAGATATGATGATTTCTACAAATATGGAATATTCTAGCAAGGAAATAAATATGAATGACAGGCCTCGATGTATCCAAAACAATTTCCCCACAATCTCGGCCAGCCAGTTCGCACGTGTTTGGTGCAATTAAATACGCTGCGGGGTCGCTGTTCGATCCCACGTTCTTCCTTTGCTAGTAACTGCCATAAACCCTCTCGTCAGGATGGACATGACAAGGTACCTTCAAGATGATTTGACTCGATCAAGCAATCTCTCCCAGCCCCCCATCAAACGACTTCGTAAAAAGGCACCCAAGTCCCGAAACGGCTGTTCACGGTGCAAGAAAAGACGCGTGAGTGATGACTTGGTTCCTGCATTGACGTCTTCGATCGTGCTAATTTTAGTAGATTAAATGTGACGAGAGACACCCAGCATGCGATAATTGCATTAAACTTGATTGCAAGTGCCCGGGGTTTCAGCAAGAGCTGCGCTGGTCGAGAAAGTATCAGCAAGTTGAGAACTCCCCAGTGGTTGATAACGCCGAAGCAACAAATTACCCTTTAAATGATGATACATCCTCAATACAACAAGCGAACAGTTTCAACAGTGACCTTGTGCCTCTAGATTCATTCAACGTTCCCTTAAATGATCTCAATGGCTGGAGTATTGATGATGATCCCTGTGCATTTCCTCTATTCCCAGATTCTTGGTCATTCACATCAGAAAACAGCGGGGTATATTCATATCACGATAGGAGCTTAGAGGAAGAGAATAATTTGGTACAGGATGGTGTCTTGCCTATTTTAGATCCACCAAATGCTTTGGATGTGTCAACAAACCCGGCAATGTTACGAAACCTAACCCATCCGCCGACGATACTGATCGACCATTGGTTTCGGTATATTTGCCCGTTATGGTCGGCCTTTGACTCTGCAGTCAGTTATAGTCGTCAGTTAGCCCTGAGCACATGGGGCTCATCAAAGGCAGTCTTTTATACAATGCAGGCCATGTCCGCAGCCTATATATCGGTCACCATGCCTCATTTTCACGAAACTCTACATTCGCTCAAATCTGAGGCTGTTCGTGCAGTTGAGGAGGAGACTTACCTGATGCGTAAATCTCAATCACCTGAGGTCAAAGCCGATCTTGTTTATGCGGTATTCACATTGGGAAACTCCGTAAATTGGACTGCTACGGGAATGGACGAGAATCCGTGGCTGGAATCTGCTCGCGAATTAATGTCGATGTGGTCACTGGGCATGTCGATTTCAGAAGCTCCAGTACATACATATTTTTCCCAAGCTTTGACATATTGGGAAATGCTTCTCGCTGCAAGGGGACGCGGCTCTGTGCCAGGAAAGCTGGCAAAAAGGCGACTTCGTTACTATAAGAAGATTCAACAAGCGATGGGCTTACCCGATTCCAGCAACGGCAACAACAATGATCCTTGCGAAGACCCCGTTTATGGACCCGGACAGGCTATGCCAAGAATAGGAGCCAGGCCTAATTCCTGGTCCGGAGTTTCAGATGAGGTTATTGATGTTTTTGGTCAGGTCTTGGCTCTATGCTATCATACACATCGTTCAAGGCACAATAGTCAAGGAAGCTTCAATGCGAATACAGCGACACTCGGACTTTGTGATATATCACTGGCACATGAATTGCAACGAGAATTGTTGAAGTTGGACTTTGAATCGCTTATTGTCATGGACGAGGTCAACGGATTTCCCGTCCAAACACAGGACGATAATACACCAACTGTCCATTTGCTACAAACCGCCGAAGCATATCGTCAAGCTGCTTTGTTACAGCTGCATCTTACTTTCCATGACCTGACGATAACAGAGCCCAACTTGTATGGATTAACTGATGCTGACCATGGTATTACCGGTCATACAGTCGTGAGAGATGGAAAAACTCGAAAGGAAAAGATCCTTTCAATGACACTCAGCTTGGTCAATACCCTGGAGCAAATTCCTGGTCAATCGGGCTCTAGATCAATTCATCTCATGCTTTATCTTTCAGCTGCGGCGGGCCTTCAAGTCAATACTTCTTCTGTCGAATATCATGAAAGCGATCGCGGGACTAGCGGTCTAGATGCGCATAATCAATATCATTGTCTTGCTACCGCAGATCCTTTCAACCCAATGGTAGAATTGGATGCCTTCTCACAAGATCTTCTGGGCTCAAGAACCGGAGCTTCTGCCGATACAGTCGTTACACGATCGACTTTGGAGGTATCCAGAGCTAGAAAATTCATTCTTGCACGACTTGGAGGCCTCCAACAGACACTCCCTCATAGGAGGGTGGACAACACCATAGATTTTGCGAAAGCTATCTGGGAAAAGTATGATACTCAAGGTTCACAGCCTTCTAGTATTGTCTACTGGCTGGACGTCATGGCCATGAAAGGCTCTCAAGTGACCCTTTGGTGATTCAAGTCGACTGCAAATTTGAACTCGAAAATTATTCGTCGAGAAGTGGATTGGGTTATGAGTCCTTCTAATGACACCTCCCTGGAATCGACGCGCTTATAGGTGCCGAATACTTCTCATACTATAATCAGATCATAATCCTCAGATCTCATTCGAGCAAATTCAATCCAAGAACCCAATTCTTCCCCATAAAATTCCCACCAAGATCTTAATAATGACAAGACACTAGCTCTATCCAATTTCCGACTTACATGCATAACGGTTTTGAAATTATATTCGATAATTTCCTGTGCTGCACGATCCCCTCGGATTTCCGTCCCAGCGATGAAAAGAGGCCAAATAATATCCTGGGCAAAATGGAGCCCGGTTCGAAAATTGGTTAATTCTTTGAGATCGTCCAATATGTGTGATTGAGAGTACTTTGTTCTTGCAGTGGTGGTAGTATTCGAGCCCGGGGTTGCTGAGCGCAGAGCTTGGGCAGTATAAATCAATGTAGCGTGGTAGTACATTCGTACTACTAATTCGAAGTTCCGACGGTCAGTATCAGACCAGAAATTTATGTTTTGGGTAATGCGTAATGACTCTGCTCTGGCTGATTCTATATCTGTATAGATACCCTGAGCTTGGAAATGGGATGAAGTGGCGATCCGGTCGGAGTCTGGGAGATGCTCATCAGATCTCCTCAGGCGTTCTAGTTGAGTGATTTGATGAATGATATTCACAAATCCGGATAAGGCAGCATCGTTGGTGCTAGTTGGCGGCTTCGTTATTATCTTGTCGACTCGGTCGAAATTGGTCATGCTCATCCATACGGATGTTGCATAGTATTCTTGTAAGAAGAATCCCTGCATATGCGAGACTTTTTGCTCACTATCTGATTGGGTGTTTGCGACATTCAGGATTTCCCGGGCGACTGCTAAATGGATGCGCCATTCCGAAGTTTCCGTATGAAGCAGACCGTTGTTGCAGATGATCATCACGGATGCTAGAGTTGGAAGCAAAGAAGCCGTCGGGCATGTTTCAGATAGGGGTAATGCAGATAGTCTCTTGAGTTCGGAGGCCAATAGAGACAATGCACGTTGATGATGATACTGTGATAGCTCTCTGAATTTTTGACACCATGGATCGTTCTTTGGGTATTGTAAAGACAGATCATTTGCTGCGAGCGCAAGAACGGAAGAGCGAACTACATCACAGGTTTCGATTAGAGGTAAAACCATCCTTCGCCAGGGGTTTTGAGGTCCATCCACCCATGCCAGTCTCTGAGAAACGCGCTCATTAAACCAGGCGAGTAGCCTCGATGAATGTGGTGAGTGCGGCGGTTGCGGCCATCGCAGATCATTAGAAGGCTCAAGCGAGTACCTGTGCGATTTGATTTGAGGATCATTGTGAACGGGCGTCCTTGAGACCAGTGAGGAATTTTTCATGGGCAGTGTTCTTCCCCTTAAATTACCTCGACTAGCGACTCCTTGGTCCCATTTCAATTGTAAGCCGTAGCCTGGACATTTAAGGCAACGCTTGCCACATTTCCTGCATGCTGGCCGGGCACGATCGCACTTGAGACGCCGCTTTTGGCAATTGGAGCAATCTGCACACGTTAGTGATGCTTTTATCTTGTCTCAGTTGGGTTTTTACCTTTTGCAGGGGTGGGTGGCTGTTCGGACATGTCCTACCAGTAGAAAGAGGGGAATTTTCCGTGCTTTGAGGTTCAGGAACGGTTTGAATTGGATGTATTCCAAATGCCAATTAGTTACAGTACAAGGCGTGGCAAACCACAAGAGCCGAAGTTGATGAGTGATCTTCTCCCGGAGAATCCCCAGAATTCTGCCGATAGCCCGAATCGGAACAGTCCGGGCTTGCCGATATCTGAAGATATAAGCAGGAGCTGGTTGAGGACCCCTAAAACAGTCATTAAATGGTGGAAATACTTGAGTCTGGCTCCAATTGACAGTTTACTTTGACAAGCAATATGCTCGAGGCTCAGAAAGGCGAGCTTTAGCCCACCAGCCAGCACTGCTGGCCGACGTGAAATCCTTTCACAGATATATATCAAGGGGAATGTTGGACTGGTGCCCACCAGTTTTATCATTGGCTCGCACTTTGGTTGAATAGTCAATGGTTACAAATGATACTTTTGATCTTTTTGCCGGTGACCTAATAAGAAATTCAAGTTTACCGTAATTACTCTCGAGGTCGAGGCTTACGCTCAATGTTATCTTTCAGAAGAGAGCAATAAAAATTATGGGATTTCGGTAGGCCTTAGCCAACCCCCTATAAGTTCAAGAATCCCCGGGGAGATTTCGATCGATAGTGTATTCAGAATTTGTTCACTTCTCAACAATGATTCTACTAATAGCTGCGAGGCAACTGAAGAACCTTCTCACTGACATAATTCAAGATCATCTCGCGACTCACCGGGGCAATCCGAGGAACCAAGCATTCTCGAAGGTAGCGCTCAACATCGTACTCCATTGCATAACCCATGCCGCCGTGTGCTAATACAGCTCGCTCACAAGCCGTGAATGCTGCCTCTGCAGCCAGATACTTGGCACTGTTGCAGGCAACACCAATGGAATGGAATGGCACAGAGCCATCGTTGGTATCATATAGGCGAGCCGCGTGGTAAGTAGCCAGTTTGGCTGCTTCCAGTTTCATATAAGCATCGGCAAGGGGATGAGAAACACCTTGGTTTTGGCCAATGGGTCGACCAAAGACAACTCGCTCCTGGGCATACTGCGATGCCTTTTCCAGGGCAGCGTAACCCAGACCCAGGGCTTCACCGGCTAAGAGGCATCGCTCAGCATTCATACCGTGGAGAATGATCTTGAACCCCTGGTTTTCTTCTCCGATAAGGGTATTGGCGGGAATTTGGTAGTTATCGAAGAATACTTCGTTGGCATCAACGGCCCGTCCGCCCATCTTCTTGATCTTGCGCATGTCTAGCCCTGGCTGATCACGGTTCAAATCAATGCAGAAAAGAGACAGCCCTTCACTCGACTTCTTGACCTCCTCGAGGGGAGTAGTTCGAGCAAGCAGGATCATCTTGGATGCGACCTGCGCGCAAGTGATCCAGATCTTTTGGCCAGTAACGGAATACCCATCAGCGGTCTTGCTAGCCAGAGTCTTGAGCTTCAGAGTCTCAAGGCCAGTATTAGGCTCAGTGACTCCGAAACAAGTTCTCCAAGTACCATTGATGATGTTGGGTATCGTTGTTTCCAGCTGCTCTTTGGTGCCGAACTTGGCTAACGGTTGAGTAGCGTAGACGTTGGCGTGAATGGCTTGCGCACCGGCCATTCCTGCGCCGGACTGTGTGATGGTTTGCATCATCATTGTAGCTTCGGAGATACCTGTGATCCGATTAGTCTTGTACTAGGGATATAAGATTGATTGGAACATTGGGTATAGTAACCTACCCAATCCAGCTCCTCCATGCGATTCAGGAAGAGCAATTCCGAGCCATCCATCCTTGGCCAGGGCAGCATGAAACTCTTTGGGATCTTTCTCGAGTTGGTCACGCTCTTGCCAGTAGGTATTGGGAAATTTAGAGCAAATGTGTGAAATGGCCTCACGAACTGTCAACTGTTCATCAGTGAAGCCCGCCATTTCCATTAGTTCACGGCGCGCTGATGTCGAAAAGGCCGCTCTTGTTGGCAGGCCATTGCGCATCGCGTGAGGTCTCTGGAATAAGGGCTTGGAAGAGGCCCATCCAGACCGGAGTAAGCGTTGCCATTGCAGACCAGACATGATGTGCAGACAATTATTTGTGATTGATCTTTACTCGACGGTCTGCATGCTCGTCTTAAATGATGTCGATGTCTCCACTATTATAAGGCATGTAACCGAGCAAATAGCCGACTCGGCTGCTCGGGCGCATCGCGTTTCTAGTTCGCAGAATGAGAATGTCGAATAGAAAAAGGAAGGACTATCGGCTGCTTTCGAAGTGAAAAAAAAAGAAAATTCTTTGTATTCATATGTTGCAATGATGAGACTTGCTTTGTTCCGTGGCGTTCATCCCCTGAGGAACCCCTCTCATCCCCGAATTCCCCAATTTCTCCCTCTCTCACGCCAATATTCAAGTGCAACATCAAATGGCCACCGTTCTGCACCACTTGAAGGTATTACAGTTGTCAGTCTTGAACAAGCTATCGCAGCACCATTTTGTACACGACAGTTAGCCGACCTTGGAGCTCGAGTGATCAAAGTTGAACGGCCTGGAGTCGGTGATTTTGCCCGCCAATATGATACACGGGTCAATGGCGAGGCATCTCACTTCATATGGGCCAACCGATCCAAAGAGAGCCTGGCGCTCGATTTGAAGAAAAAGAAGGATCATGCTACACTCATGAAATTATTGGGAAAGGCAGATGTAGTCGTTCAGAATCTAGCACCTGGGGCTGCTGCTCGCCTAGGTGTCTCTCATGAGTCACTGAAAGAAAAGCACCCTTCCTTGATCGTTTGCGACATCTCTGGTTACGGACAGGATGGGCCGTATCGGGACAAGAAAGCCTATGATCTTCTCATTCAAAGTGAAGCTGGCATGCTATCCGTAACCGGGACTGGCAAGGAACCCGCGAAGGTGGGAATATCCATTGCTGATATCGCCGCGGGCATGTATGCCTACACCAACATCCTTTCTGCTTTGATGCAACGTGGAAAGGATGGAAAAGGATGTCGAATCGACATCTCAATGCTTGAGAGCATGGTTGAATGGATGGCGTTCCCGATGTATTATGCCTTTGAAGGCGCCGCTGGACCCATCCCAGCAGGTGCCTCGCATGCATCGATTTATCCATATGGCCCATTTGAAACGGGAGATGGTCAGTCTGTCATGCTAGGAATCCAGAACGAACGGGAATGGGCCAACTTCTGCTCTGGGGTCCTTTCTCAGCCCGAGTTGACCTCAGATGAGCGGTTTTCCAGCAACTCCAAACGAACGCAGAACCGCGATGCTCTCAAGGCTATCATATGTGAAAGTTTCTCGAAGCTCACTGCCGGGGAGACAATCACGCGTCTAGATAGAGCGACAATCGCGAATGCAAATGTCAACGATATGCAGGGTGTCTGGAATCATGCGCAACTCAAAGCTCGAGAGCGCTGGACGCAAGTACAAACACCGGCGGGTGTGGTTCCAACCCTTCTCCCACCGGGGTCTACCATGATGCCAGAGAAAGGTGGATACGGGGCTCGAATTGCATCGGTTCCAAAGGTGGGAGAGCATAACCAGGCTATTCTGGCCGAATTGGGGCTGAGTTAGGCTTGCGATTCCAGTCTTCGCCACGGCCGTACTACAGTAGTACTGATGTAGATTACCTGGCACTTGAAAGCTTGCTATGCCGATATAAATATCGACTCTGTTATCAATTGAAAGAGCTACACGTTACGTATCACTCTATAATTCCCACCGAGCAATGCATCGGGTGAAATAAGTCTTTAGTCTACATTGTACACATATGTAAATAAATTATAGACTCACCCCGAAAGAGTGGTGGGTATTATGGTCCATTTAGCAAAAGAAAGTGGTTCAATTACCCAGTCACCTGTTTTGGTCTCCGCTACTTTTTGTAGTTAGCGTCTATCAACCCACCAACACATCATTGTTTAACATCCATAATTCATGATATTTCCTACAAGCACCCAATGGACCATCCATCAAACGAGATACCATGGCATTTAATTGCCTCGAATCTTCACTGGGCCCCGGGTGAGCTCGCACCCCAAATTCGCGACCTCAATCTTCCTGGGCTGCCCGGCAAACTAAAGGACAAAGAGGGCTGCGCGTGCGGTAAAACTAATTTGCACCCGAATTCTTCTATATCAACATATCCTCATCTAGATGAATTTACTGAGGCATTTGCAAAAGCCGTGTCTGATGCTTCGAAACACAAGCGAGCCCAGTATCCGGAGAACTACAGCTTCCCGAATCCCAGTGATATTCTCTTGGGAGATGATCTCTTTAAAAAGATCGACTCACTTCTATCCGAAGAAGTGAAAGACGGGCCTAGACTTCCATTTGAGCAAAGAACTGCTTCCGCATTTTTTCATCCTTGGGAGTGTGATGATCATTGCAATTTCCTGAGTACCACCGAGATCGGATTCCTCAATCTGGAGGTAGTGAAGATGCTACTCATGCTAGGCGAACTAGGTCCAATTCTTCAGGCATGTGCTCACCCAGACGAAGGGCTTTCAGGGTGGTACTCCGCTGCTCTGTGTGATTGCATGGTAAAACCACCTCTGATTTGATCGTTCAGGCAACATGACTAAAACTTATTGCAGGCGAACCCGTTTGATCTTGGGTGGGATATGGTTATTTTTCATGCCCTGAACGCTTATATTGCACTGAACGTCGCACTTTGTTTCCCGCAACTCTATGACCCTGCAGCGGGTCGAACTGATGAAACCGACTATCGCCATGCAGCATTCTATCAGTCCATGCTGAGAAGAGTCACTCAGTCACATTGCCCATCCGAAGCAACGCCTTATCCACACCAGCAATTTTTTGGGATTCCTTATGAGCACTTTTGTGACGAATCTGACAAGTCGACAAAGATTGATGAAAAGCACTGGCTCCATCGCACAGACATTATCGACCGCGCCGGTCACTATGGTCTACTCTCATTTGATGAGTTCCTTAATTTAGAAGGTTCATTGGAAGCTCAATATGCGCCATCGGAATTTGATGTTGAATCGGTTCGACAAGCACTCATTTCAAAACGACTTCCAATCGAGATCGTGCTTATAATAATGAGGTTTGCCGATTATAGAGCTCAGAGGGTTCTCGACGTCCCGCATGATCCCCTTCACCCTGCCAACAGAGCCCAATTGGATCATTATCTTGGTCAATGCTGGCAAATAATCATTGGCTGTAACATCATGAACGAAGAATTGGGTATGAATATGATTGACTGGCAACGTCTAGCCAAGAGTAAAGTGAAGAGCCTCTTTCATAGATCAGAAAGAGCCTTCGACCACGTTGGATCGATAACGGGAATGAAGTGTACTGGTCTATAGACCATATAGAAAAGCTTTGTCATTATTTTGAACGATAGCTAATATGTAGTATTAGCATTCCTAAAAACTCTACTCACGACTTATACCAATAGCCGAATTATTCTTCCATCTCTTCTATCATTTTTCAATTGTTGATAATTTATCCCAAAAAGGCAAGTTTTCCCCTTTGGGCATTCCGCGGGCAGCTCCGACCAATCACAGCGCAGTTTGATGACGCCATGTCCGACTTCAGCCTGAGGCTATGAGAGCTAGTCTACCGCCTTCCTACTTGGGGAATATCTTAGCCTGACAACTCAGGCGGTCAATTGCTTGATAACCATGCCCAAGTCCAACTTTCTCGGTGGAAATCGTGAATTCATCACGACATCCCCTGGATTTTAACAGAGCCTGGCACAATGCGTTCGCTTCCTGGAGTGATGCGAAATGCATCTCGCTCTCTGCGACCCTCACAATGGCGACCTATTGACTCGTCACTCCGAGCCACAGCTCGTCGGCCGTTGACCCATATACAGCTCCGACAACAGATCGGTTCTGCTCGTTTTTCCTCGACAAATGCTGCATTCAAAGATTCCTCCAACCCTGCCATGTCTTTTCCGTGTCTCGATGCGCAAGAGGCTCGATCAGCACAGTTATCCGCTCGCTCGTTAGAAACCGGCCCCGAACCGTCCTATACCGCCGGAGAACATCAACGATTTCACAGCGAGAAGCCGATCTTGCTGGACTGGGGTGGTGTTTTGCCGGAATTTGATATTGCATATGAAACCTGGGGTGAGCTCAATAGCGACAAGAGCAACGCCATTCTTTTACATACCGGCTTGTCTGCCTCAAGCCATGCGCACAGCACGACCTCTAATCCCAATCCTGGATGGTGGGAGAAGTTCATCGGCCCTGGCCTACCTCTCGACACGAATAAATATCATATTATCTGTACCAATGTGCTGGGTGGTTGTTTTGGTTCTACTGGTCCCTCCTCCACCGATCCCTCCGACTCACAACGCTATGCGACTCGATTTCCCATCCTGACCGTCGACGATATGGTGCGCGCGCAGTTCCGACTGCTGGATTTCTTGGGGATACAAAAACTCGCAGCCTCTGTTGGGTCGAGTATGGGCGGCATGCAAAGTTTGGCTGCTGGTACACTTTTCCCCGACCGAGTGGGCAAGATCGTCAGCATCAGTGGTTGCGCCCGTAGCCACCCTTACAGTATTGCGATGAGACATACACAGCGCCAGGTCCTTATGATGGACCCCAATTGGGCTCGTGGATTCTATTATGATTCGATCCCCCCACACTCGGGTATGAAACTTGCCCGAGAGATTGCAACCGTCACCTATCGCAGTGGACCCGAGTGGGAGAATCGATTTGGCCGTCGTCGTGCAGACCCTAGTAAGCAGCCTGCTCTCTGCCCAGACTTTCTGATCGAGACTTATCTCGACCATGCGGGAGAGAAATGGTGTCTGGAATTTGATCCCAATAGTCTACTTTATGTATCTAAGGCGATGGATTTGTTCGATCTTGGCCACGCACATCAATCGGAGACTCGTCGCCGACGCGCTGAAGCAGAGTCTCGCATTGCTCAGGGCGATATCTCATCCAATGTCTCTGATCGTACATGTACTTTGACTCTGCCTGATCAACCTTACGTGGAACAACCTGAGGCAACCGCTTCGATCCCCCCCACTGACAGACCAGTCTCTGGATCTTCGGATGGACCTCCGCGGGATCTTGTGGCTGGTCTCTCGCCTCTCAAGAACCATTCCGTTCTTGTTATGGGAGTGGCCAGTGATATTCTCTTCCCGGCCTGGCAACAGCGCGAGATCGCGGAGACCCTCCGTGCTGGAGGGAATCAGACCGTCGAACACATTGAATTGGGCGAAGATGTGTCGATGTTTGGTCACGATACATTTTTATTGGATTTGAAGAATATTGGCGGGCCGCTGGGACGGTTTTTGCAGTAAATTGAATGAATATCTCTATCATATTATACCATAACATATCATAGTGGATTGTATATAGATGCACAGCTAATTAACCGATTTAACCGAAATACTTTTGCCATTGGTTGGTATCATCTTTTATATTGCTGTCCAGACTATTCTTAGCCTATATCTATTCTATTTCAATAATCCACCAGGCTAATACTCATAATATTCTAATCATATATTATCCCCCACTAGCCCAGCTGTACTAAAATTCTATAGGAACACACTCCTCCGGTTGAAGCGCAAACAGAAAGCGGCGCCCGAAAGTGTGGGGACTTCTTGACATCATCCGCCTTTTTCCCCCGCGGCATTCAACTTCCAACTTGGAACATTCTCAATTTCTTACACTTCTGAAGACTATTCATTGACTACAGTATTCATTGTTGATTGCTATCCTCATTCTGACTCACGGCTATTCATTTTCAACCACACTACCTGAGTCGACATGTCGCAATCCCCTCTTTATATCGGGTTCGACCTCTCGACCCAGCAACTCAAGGGTCTGGTCGTCAACTCCGACCTCAAAGTGGTCTACATTGCCAAATTCGACTTCGATGCAGATTCAACTGGATTCCCAATCAAAAAGGGCGTCTTGACCAATGAAGCCGAGCATGAAGTTTTTGCCCCCGTCGCATTGTGGCTCCAGGCCATGGATACCGTCCTGGATAGTTTGCGCAAGCAAGGACTGGATTTCAGTCGAGTGAAGGGCATCAGCGGCGCAGGACAGCAACATGGAAGTGTTTATTGGGGAGATGAAGCACAGAGCCTGCTGCACAACTTGGACTCCTCCAAGTCTCTTCAGGATCAATTGCCCGCCGCCTTTTCTCATCCTTACAGTCCCAATTGGCAGGATTCCAGTACTCAGAAAGAATGCGACGAGTTCGATGCAATCCTGGGCAGTCAAGAGAACTTGGCTCAGGCTACTGGCAGCAAGGCTCATCACGTAAGTACTTGTCAATTGAGGTTAAGAGATGGTCTGACACAAGCTAATTGATACTCTCAATAGAGATTCACCGGTCCGCAAATCCTCCGCTTTACCAGGAAGCACCCCGAGGTGTATAAAAAGACTGCACGCATCTCCTTAGTCTCGTCTTTCATCGCCTCGCTTTTCCTCGGTCATATTGCTCCTTTCGATATTTCTGATGTATGCGGTATGAACTTGTGGAACATCAAGAAGGGTGCCTATGACGACCAGATCCTCAAGCTGTGCTCTGGCAAGTTCGACGTCGAAGATCTGAAGCAAAAACTTGGTGATGTCCCTGAAGATGGTGGCCTGCATCTAGGATCAGTTCACTCCTATTATATCAAGCGCTACGGCTTCAGCCCGGATTGTACCGTCATTCCAGCTACCGGAGACAACCCCGCCACGATTCTTGCACTGCCGCTTCGGCCTTCCGATGCGATGGTCTCTCTTGGAACTTCCACAACTTTCTTAATGTCTACTCCAAGCTATATGCCAGACCCTGCTACCCACTTCTTCAATCACCCCACAACCGCCGGGCTTTATATGTTCATGCTTTGTTATAAGAATGGTGGCTTGGCTCGTGAATACGTCCGAGACGCAATTAATGAATCCTTGAAGGATAGTCCCGCCCAGCCCTGGGCCAACTTTGATAAGATTGCCGTGGAAAGCAGTCCTCTTGGACAGAAGAACCAAGCAGACTTGATGAAGATGGGTCTGTTCTTCCCGCGACCAGAAATCGTCCCCAACCTACCCTCTGGTCAGTGGCGCTTCACTTACAATGCCGAGACGGGAGACCTGCAAGAAACCACTGCTGGGTGGACTGCGCCAAATGACGAGGCTCGCGCCATTGTCGAAAGTCAATTCCTCTCCCTTCGACTGCGCTCCCGTGGTCTGACCTCCAGCCCTGGCAACGGACTGCCTGCCCAACCACGTCGGGTCTACCTTGTTGGGGGTGGATCCAAGAACCAGGCCATCGCTAAAATCGCCGGTGAGATCTTGGGTGGTGTGGAAGGTGTCTATAAGTTGGACATTGGCGACAATGCATGTGCCCTTGGAGCTGCCTACAAAGCTGTTTGGGGAATGGAACGGCAACCGGGTCAGACCTTTGAGAATCTCATTGGTCAGCGATGGCAAGAGGAGCAATTCATCGAGAAGATTGCTGATGGATATCAGAAGGGGGTGTTTGAACAGTATGGCAAGGCCGTTGAAGGATTCGAGAAGATGGAGAACCACGTTATCCAACAAGTGCTGTCTAAGGGTCTCGAAACAGTATAGATTTGACGAAGGCAGGAAATAATGATTCCATGATTCATTTTGATGGGTGTTAAGTTAGACATATATTGGCCATGTTGATAAAAAATATTGATTCCATCCTGCTTCTTTCTCAGATATTGGTCTTACTCTAGTATTGATGAGATGTTCAGTGTTATAAACCATGGCGAAGTCGATGTAGAAGTGATTTACCCCCAGTTCTCCAATTGGACATGCTTGACATCAGTCTGCTTGATAACAGACTTGGTCTTTGCAAATTCTCTCGACAATTCCGATTTGTAAAATTCTTGATGTTGTTCGACCGAGTTCCACCCAGTAAACAAGACAAACTCCTCGTCCTCTCCTTCTTTATCAATTCTCCAACCACCAAAGCACGGATAAGGAGCAGTAAATGTCTTCAAATCCTCAATTCCCGCAGCAAAGAGTCGGTCGAACTCGGCTTTGTTACTTTGTTCGACAAAGCACCGCGCTACTCCAACGATAGGCGCTGAAAAGGGGACGGGGGCCGAGGGCTAGAGCTGAATCAGTATTTCTTTTTTAAATAACCACTTAGGTACGCCTCTAGAGATATACTCACATCAATATCTAAGTGGAACATCCATTTCACATCCACTGCATCCTTCAACTTCCCAAGCAATCTCTGGTTCATCTCCGAGATGATCCATTCGCCACGATGCTGATCAACAGACTCCCACCCCCCAATCAAGAAGAAGTCAGACTGGTCTTCGATGGAGCGCAGGAACTGAACTAAATGATCTGAATACTCGGACTGTCCTTTTTGTGCCGCTTGAAGATCTTTCTTGGTGACTGCAGAGGGTTCAGGAGCCTTTAGGCGGAGGAGAGCGAGCTCAGTAATAGCCATGACAGTTATTGTCTTGGTATGTTGCCTAGTAGAAAAGAATAACCTTGTATTGAAGAAAAGATAGACTGATTTATTTGGATCATTCTGAGGGAAAGATGCTGTTAATATAGTCAACAACTGGGAATATAAAAGTATTCGAGACGGCCCCCAATTTCCAGTGGATACTATAGGCAGCCAAGAGTATACGTATTCCGCTAATTTCCAGTCAGCCATTCCTGCGTGAAGACAATCTTGAATTTCTCGTTTGCTTCTCACCAGGCATCTATAACGCGTCACTTTGGCTTTTAACATAAATTGTGTGACCAACCTTGGTCACACAATAAATACAATTTATTGGGATGTAGTGTAATATATACTGGGGTACCTGTTGGATCTTTGTGTCAAAAGAAGTGGCTTGTTTATTATCCATGATATATGGATGTGGGTGCATAAAAACTTGTAGGGGCCTACATGGATCTTATATATCAGTGTCTGGGGTTGGCCAGCAAATAGTATAATGGTGTATAGGGTAGATTTCCTGGCGGGATGGAATTTATTCCATACTATCCTATCATATACTGTGATGGATCACAGTATACAGTATATGATCTACAGCCTTGGCTGGGCCATTCGAGATATCTACCCTTAATGTAATATGCCAGTGTTAGCCAAATGATATTTTTCATATTACCGTACTTTGTTTTTATAAATGTATAGCACTCTACATATATGCGACATTACTGGAGCTTGACATAGTCATGGGTTACTAAATTTGTGCAGACCAAGATTCTCTCGCGGTCCTCACCGCTGGTGCCACAAAAGAGATTCCCTATCTCCAAAAATTTGGCAGAGATCTTCAGCCAATTCAACGTCTTCGCAGAGATGTATACAATTACCAGCCTCAATCCTATCTCGAACACACTGTTTCCCTACAGAAATATATCCAAATTGCGCCTCGCCTTCTCCCGGACGGCGATCCTGCTCTGAATCGCCCAACTATCAGACATCCTGATCTTCAACCTAACAATATATTTATCTCCGATGATTTTGGGATAGAAGGGATTATCAACTGGCAACACATCGCAATTCTCCCATTGTTCTTGCAATGTGGCATTCCAGAAAACCTTCCAAATTACGGAGACGGGCTTTCAGAATCTCTGCAAATTCCTGTCTTACCGACCGATTTTCCCGATTTGAGTGAAATGCAGCAATTCCAGCAGACAGAGCTGTTGCGTAAACGTAAACTTCATTATTTTTATGTTACAATGACGGAAACACTGAACCTCGATCATTATCTTGCCTTGACTCACGATTTTAGCGCCCTTAGAAGACGGCTTTTTCAACATCATGGATCGCTAGCATGGATGCTAGCGATCCATGGGAAGGTGATAATACAACTTTGAAAGCTGATCTTGTTGTTCTGTCGAGAGCTTGGAAGAAGATGTGTCCTGGCGCAACAGACCTATGCCCAGTTTCCTTCCCAGACGACGAGTCAGCCGAATGTCTGAGGTTGGAACATGCTCGATTGGAAGCTATTCTTTTTCTTATATGTCTTTTGTCCGTTCAAGTTAAGTTAGGGATGAGCAATTCAAGTCTGTAAGGAGGCGATAGGTGTTGGAAATGAGGGCTGGGTTCCTAACGCATATTATGACGATGCGAAGGAGCGCCAAAGGAAATTGAAATCAGATGCTCTCGATGCAGCCGAGACGGACGAAGAGAGGCAAAATGTTCTTGATCATTGGTTGTTCGATGATTTTTCTGAGCAGGAATATATTTGAGCCGGAGAAACGAGGCTTAAGCCAATAGACCCGAGAAACATCCTTGCCGTTCCACAAATGAGCAAATCCTTTTGAAGCCCTTTAATGCTCGAAATTTCCCAATTATCATGTATAAACGAAAAGAAGCATGGCGAAATTGAGACATTGACGAATCCGGGAGTTTACGACGGCACGGTTCAGTAGAAAAGAGAAACCATGGCATTTAGCATTAGCTCGAAACGTTATCAAAATGACAGCGTAATCCATCTTGTAGTCCCATTTTCCCATGACAATAATTTTCACCCGATTGTATAAAGCAATGGGCCATTTCCGAGGTGTTAGGTCCGATGGCCGGCTTCGAGTTCCCACATATGGACCCCTCGGCCGATTTGCATAGCTCTACTATTTTGATAGTATGAGATAGCCTTGGAGGTATCTTCAGCTTGAGATTCAAGTTTCACTCTAGATCCAATTGCTCGTGTCCCTGTATTCCACAGTGGTTTTACCTTGGCTTCTACTTTCCCTTTCAGTGCCCACCAACACTGCAAGTTATTAGCACTTGCTGCCTTGCTGCCTGGACAAGAGGTGTCCAGTCGAATATGAAAGTTGCTCAAAGACTTGACTACGAGTAGCCGACAATTTGAACAATATGGTAGATCTCAGGGATGGTAAAATCAGTAGTAGACATAGACAGCCGCGCATACAAAGAAAGAGACTTCCCATCCCTTGCTGGCCCTGTAAGACCCATTGACATTCAATTTCGGGAAATGACACAGGATAAATACTCCGTATACTAAAGCCCCGAGCAATATCACAGAGATCAAATGCAGTTAACTGGTGATTGCAAGTCCAAAGATCACTGCAGACCCAGAACCCTTCAATTCCCAGCTACACATTGATGCAGAAGCAGATTCTGCACGGAGGATTATAGATTCTCTTGCTCCTTGCCCATGCTGGATGACTGCATCGTCTGCATTCTAATCTCGAACCTTGCAGACGCCTTCACACCTATCTTCTGTTGCCTGGGAATCTTCCGTAGATCAGATAAACCCTGGAACACATTGACCCAGGCACCAGACACAATTAAGCTTGAATAAAGTCGATGGGTGATGGGGCAACCAACATTATAGCGGGGTGATCCGCCTAGCCTCGCGGCGTCGTCGAGATTTCCTATTTGGGCAATCCTTGTTCACGGTGGAGCAAGTCACGGACCAGACAATGTGCCTTTATTTTTGTCTTTTTGCCTCTTTTTAATTTTCTAATCAAGATGATGAGCGTTCATTCGGGTGTCGGAACCCCATTTAACCTTAATCAAGCTCCATCTGGGGAATCTGTTAGCCGGCATGTTTAAATCGACGTGATGCCCCGCAAAAGGGCGGTTTTGTATACTTCGGAGGTCAACTTAGGGCTAGCACCACCACCACCACCAGCATCACCAACACCACCCTTCGCTTCTCCCTTGGTATTTCCTCCACACTGATTCATGCTTAGCACATACCATCCTTAGAATTATGCACTGCAATTTTTATAAGGTTCAAAGAGGAAGGGGTTGCGAGTTGGGGGCCATCCATATTCTTGACCGGTCGCGTTCGAAACTCGTCATTAACCCGACTTGTTCCGGCGTGACTGGTCCGATATCTCCTTTTGGTGACAAACCCTGACACGGATCAAAAACCAATCAGCCCAAGAACCATAAGCCAGAGTCCAATTTGACCTTTTTACCGCTCTTCCGCGGAGAACTCGGTATCTTGTTCACTTGTTAACTGCCATGGACCTCCACTTCGCTAGGCTCGGGGAGACCGATCCGCTCAGACCGTACGAAACACGGCATAAAATGATCAGCCGTGGCCTGAGAGACGCAGGGAATCTAGCGGAACGCATCCCAACTCACTTCAAGTTCCCATCTCCCTCTGGGCGGCCTAACACTTCCAGTCCACACCGACGGGTCTACTGTTCAGCTGAAAAGCCTTTCCTCGAATGAGAGATTCCACATTGTTGATCCATTATCGAGATCCACCAGTCTACTCCACTAACTAACCAAGGGCACGTTATGATCCATTCTTGCCAAGCTGAATTAATATCGTCTTATTTTCTTTCATTTTTCCCTCTTTCCCGTTTAGCATACATTTACATGCATACTGTAGTACTAGCAGGGAGTGGCGGTATCCAGGTTTCCACTGGGCTGGTACCATACAACTTCATACATGTCTGCACAGAAGTAGTTTCTACATTGGCGGATAACGTGCTCGGTAAACCCGGGGAAACCTCTTCATTCCCTTTCCTTTGAGACATTGAGGAAAACAGGCTCAAAAGATCCAAGTACCATATCAGCCAATCTTGAGAATCATGCTGCCTGCCCACAAGCTTATGGTTCTCTAACTCAATTTCCACGACTCGTATGCAGATGATCACTCTCGTCTGGACCAGAATTGACACGCACTAAGATCCTTAGTTCGTTTGCATTTCGCGCTAGCTTACCGGGCTCAACTCCCCGCTCACAGCCTCAGCCCGCACTCTCGGTCTAACTGCTTAGCGTGCATGAAGAGGATGTGGGTACAGCGACATGCGTGGTCCAAGATCCAGCCCTCGGTATCGGGTCGTTGTCACTATCATGGTCCCCGGAGCTTCTCGTCTTACAACGGATATTCCGGCGCAGAATCTATGACATATGAGAAAGGAGGAGTTTTGAAGTTTGTCTTGGGTTTCTATCAGCTGGACGGAACGTGATGATTATTCTGTATCTACTCCGTAGCCCCGCATATGATTTCCGCTTCCGCTTTCTTGGCAGAGCAGTTCAACCTTGTTCTCTTCTAATTCTGGAGGGAGAGTCTGTTGATCCTCGTAAAGCTCATCCTTCCCAGACACCGAACATAAATCTGCCTTACAATTGACTCGGATTTAGACCTCAGATTTCCCGAGAATTCGAATGGTTCAGGTTGTTTCATGAATATATTATTGAGAATGGCTGACATTTCAGCCCCGGGGCCTCCGAGTTACATTGTATCATGGATAGCGTTCGTCTAGACCTTCCTATCAACTGGCGATCAATCTATTCTAGTATGGCTGGAGCAACGCCGAGACCCTCCGAGATTTGAAGCTCATTGGGAGCTTCTTGATTAGGAAGTTTGTTTTAAAGTACAAGCAGTGATATCATTTCTTCATTGATCTTTACATTAGTGCAGCTTTGAACGATAGAGGTAGTGCTTTCCCACTTCATGGATGTTCTTGGTATATCGTGAATATATTGCACAATGTAGTTCAGTCTAACTCCATAGTACATTTATGTATATCGTAAATCATGTCATAGTCCCAACTTGGACCTTTATAGAAGGATGACAAGAGAAACCCACTTTATCGATACAGTAGTCGACGTTGAATGCCAATTGAATCATCAAACATTGAGAACCCCAACACCAAGCATGACCAAAAGCAAAGAGACGACCAGAAAAAGGTTAAAGACGCAAAGCAAACACCGATTCCAGATGATTCGTAAATATCCTTCCCATTTACATCTCAGGACCCACCAACGACGCGAGCCGATATTGTCCATCAGTCAGCGTGAGAATCCCCTCGCGAACCCCCCACTCTCGTAATGCCACATCCTCTTGCTCTTCACCGAGGGCCTGACGATCTTCACGCTCAAAGTGTCGCCCGACATGTTCCATGCGCACATCCCAACTACCTTCTCCACCGAAGGTTTCCTGACAAAACCCGCAGTGGCTCTGAAGTGGTGCCTGGCGAAGTCCATACCAACATCGACGTCGGACCTCCTCGAGACTTGCTTCAAAAGCCGCATTTTCACTGTCCGATGGAACACGACGTCGACCTGATGCTATCCAAGGCGCATGCATGCGGCGCTGGTGCTGGGTAAATAGATCTTTGCGGTTGAAATCATTTGGTTGGCCCGGTGGTGGTGTGGCGGTGCGAGAGCGAGGATCTGATGATGGGGATGGAGATAGGAAGTTATTTGAACTGACATGCAGATGAACGCTGCATTTGCCAACATCACATCTGTAAAATCCAAGTTGAAGGTGCTGAGAGGTGATGTGCCGTTTCCATTCATTCTTAGAGACAAATGTGCTTTCGCAGCCATAGGGAGCGAAGCTGCATACAAATGTTCGCGAACTGCTATTCTCGCCGGTGGTTTTCACACCCTGTCGTCGATAGCCTCGACCTTGTGTTGATGTCTGTCTTTTTGTGGAACTCTTCCGAACTCGCGATGAGGATGTTGTAGATGCAGGGGTGGATGTAGCTGTAAGATGGCGACTAGAGCGGCGACTGGGCGCTGGAAAGGCCATGCTATCATTGAGTGCGGGAGAAGGCCATGACTGATCAGGAGTGACATTGCGATCTGATTGACTACCAGACCAAGTGTCAAAGTCTTGTTCGAAGGGAGAGCGATGGTCTGGAGTAATCTCGAAGATGGGTGGATTGGCGATCATTGAGTGGTCGAGATCGACGAGTCCATCCGGGATGGGATAGCCTACTTGCTCATCACCTGCGCCAATGGCGATGTCGTCTTGTTGAAAGCCTGGGGATGGAATGTAACTCCGAGTCATGGCGGGAACACTGCTGCTATTGCTACTGCGCGGACTTTGGGGGTCGGAGATAGTGGAAATTCCGCTATTCCACGGCGAAAACCGATCCGCGTATGTCAAGTCCGGTGGCATATTCCCCATTTCAGTTGATTGCTTTTCGGCCTTCCACCATGGCTGTACGTTAAAAGCATTATCATGTGGTTTTGGTTGGTCCTCCACGTTGGATATGTGATATTGAAATTGCGTAGCGCGAGAGACAAATGGGTGGTCGGCCGGGAGTGAAGGATCATAGGTCTCATAAGATGGGGCTGAAAGGCCTGTCATAGGTATAATGTGGGGGATTTCTGTGTATTGTATGTAGGATTCCATATTTCCGAAAATGATAGATACGATTAGTATTTAAGGAAACATAGGACAAGGCTAGTTGGACGAGAAGGGGTGTTAGGGTTTTGAGGATCAAGGAAAAAGGAGCCGGGGCCGGTATATATAATAACGGTTTTTGGGCAGAATGAGATGAGAATGAGCTTTGCTCCCGAATCATATCTGCGGGCCCACTGCGTTGCATCAATACAGAACAAAAGTCACAGACTACCAAAGCAGCATGACGGCCCATGAGGTGCAGTGGACCCGTGGGGCGGAAAATGAGCCTCAATGAAGCCTCAAACGTGGGTCGAAGAGGGGAGGACCGGGCAACAAGTTGCAACACTGAGTAACTTGACAGGCAGAATGAAGAACGGCCTAGTAAATTAACAAGTTAGCGTGGATCTAATGGATGTGTACAGACTGAAGGACGGGGATGCTGGTGTAGATGTGAGAAATTGGAAGGCTGTGACGACGATCATACTCGGAGTGCTAACCTAACCTATACCAACGGAGGTGGGAAACAACGATTATTTTTGATTTCTCAAAGAGGAAAAAAATAGAAAGGCAAAAAAATGGAAAAGAGAAAAGAAAAATAAATCAAATCATTGGCAAGGACCAGTCAGAACAACGTAAAACGGGGGTATCGCAATGGCTAACCAGATCAGTTTGGACCCCAAATTCATGACCCACGAGTCTGTCGATCTCGAGTCATGGCCTGCGCTAAGACTGGAGAACACAGAATGCTTCCAAATTGATGGATTACATACCTGCCGAGATCAGTTTAGTGGATTTGGCCCAATGAAGCAGATGGTGCGAGGTTAGGGCAAAGCTATTCCGACTGCGGTTCTTATGGAATTGATACCCCTACGCTTTTTGGCTGTTCTATGAGCATCTGTACATGGACATAGGGCTCCCCCCATGGCAGTTGGCCCTCATCTGATCCATGCTTTTTTGAAGGTTTATTCTTTTTTTTTTTTTGTTTCCCTTGGCTGTTCCCAGAATAGACTCTGTGAGTCTGGCTGCGACTCCATTTACGCGGGTCACCGAATACTATTCCGGAGATCATGGAGTCAATCTTCGTCACGGCATAGCGAGAATTTAGTATCAATCAATTCCAGGCTGACCATGCTGTCGGGTTATCTAGAGATACTGAAAAAAAAAGATTCGATGCCCCGTTTCCCGTCCGCCATTTCCGCATATCACTAGTCTGTCTTCCAAACAATCGGATGAACGTAGTAAGGCAGATTTATGAGAGCCATAGCAATAGAGACTCCTTCATATCCACTAGCCAATGCCAACTTGACTCAAAATGATTCAGCGCTGTTGAGATGGGAGAGTGGAAGATTGGCCCCCACGGCGGCTCGGGGGGGTTTCATTGGAAAATCATTTCAAATCGTGGCCTCCACCGAAGACAGTTCCACTCGAATTGATCGTAGTGGCACACACCACTCTCCCCCGGAGTCGAATCTAGAAGACAGTGGCCTGACTGGACCCAGAAATCCCGCTGTCGAGAAATGCTTGCGAGCCCTCCGTGCTGCCGAATTTGATCAAGATTCGCTTCTACATAGCGGGTCTGTCTGTTTTCCTATCTCGGACAATAGTGCGAGTCTTAACATGGGGTATAGAAACATGAACGAAATATGAATGAAATAGAGAAAAATCTATAGGCTGAAAAGATAAGGACGAGACTCTCGTTGATCTTCTTCACTCTTCTTTAACCTTGCGTGACCATTTCTTCGGTACTCTGGCCAACCAGTAAAGGAAGAGAGCCCCGAAAATGTTGAACACTATGTAAACAAAGAGCAGACCCACGTTTCGCCAATGGTCACTGAATTTGATGCTCAGCATCTCCAGGAACTGGTCCGAATTTGAGATGGAGCAAATCTCACAGCCTTTCGTCGCTCCTGGGTTCAATAAATTGGCCTTCGCAGCTTTAATATAGTCGTTCAGGTATTCACCGCAAGTTTGTCCGCTTGGGGGATCCAGTTTGAGCAATTCAATGTCCGAGCAGGTCGCTTCACTACCGGACAAGCCCGTAGATAAGACCGCAGACACTAGATATGTAAACGGAGACACTCGATACATAAAGATCCAGAACTTCCCTAGCTGAGCAGGACTCGCCAAAACACTGCAGAGACGGTTAGCCGGGGGTCACCGACATTTAACCGGCCAGTCATAACGCCGCGTAACCGACATGAATAATAACCCATGCAGAGGGTGACAAACAAAAAAAAAACAAAAAAAAACTTACCCATTGAATACAAGGCACAAGGAAAACATGAGTTGCGCAATATTGCTACCAGTTTCTGGCTGCTCGATACCAGCGATGATCATTGAGCTGAATGTTGACGTGAACATCAGAAAGATCAAGATCAATAAGAACATCGTGCCGCCCCGCTCGGTCTCTGCCTCCGGTGCGTTGCGATAGAGACCAATCGGGTAGTACCATGCAAAGTACACAGGAAGTGCCATGATGATGTTCCAAGGCAATTCGACGAAGATACTGGCAAGCATGAATGATTTCCAGGAATATGCCTTGGAAGGTCGCTCACGCACCTCATAGAGGGAACGCTGAACACAGAAACTGGGCATCATCTGTTGAACCAGGTTCGGGAAGATGATAAGCAACATGAAAATCGCAAACATTTGATTCTGAAGACCTTGCTGGCTATTCGGCATCCGCCAAAAGGTGAAACCGATGAAGATTGGCTAAGGGGTGGTCAGTCATCTATCAGATAGAATAGGACAATGGTGGGGCGAATACTTACTGGAAACACACACATGGCAGTTTTCGAGTACAGATAGCCGGGACTACGATAATACTGCTGGAACATTCGTCGAATGCAGATGAGAAACTGGTACCAAATCGGAGTTGCAAATTCTCCATATCCAGCCGTTGGGGGAGGCACTGGTTTCTGTCGCAGCTCGGATTTCATATCAGCCAATTCTTTTTTGACTTGAGCTCTTTCTGGACTGTCTAGCCAGACTTCCGCCCAGTCCCGATCTGCGTGCGAGCCAGGTGCTGCACCGATGACCTCAAGCATCCATTCAGCCGGGTTGGCGGTCGCTGGGCATTTGATAGAGCCCTTGTTCTCGAAATATTTGATCAGAGTTTGCATGTGTGGTCCAAGATCACCGAAGTAAACAGTGCGACCACCTTTAGCTAGGAACAGTAGCCGATCGAATTGTGACATCAACATTGCTGACGGCTGGTGAATAGTGCAGAGAACTGCTTGGCCATGATCAGCGAGCTTCCGCATCAGACTACAAATAGACCAGGCAGTTTGACTATCCAGACCGGAGGTGGGCTCATCAAAGAAGAGAAGCAAGTCAGGCTTAGCTGCAATTTCAACGCCAATGGTCAAGCGTTTGCGTTGCTCAACATTTAGACCCTCGCCTAATACACCGACGATAGCTTCAGCATATTCTTCCATGCCAAGCATCTTGATCACTTCTTCCACATAAGCAACCTTTTCTTTGTACGGTGTACTGCTTGGCTGTCGAAGAAGAGCACTGAATACAAGAGCCTCGCGCACAGTGCTTGTTTCCAGATGCAAGTCTTGTTGCTGGACATATCCGGTCTTCCGTTGAAATGAGCCATCTCGTGGGCGTCCGTCCACGAGCATATCACCAGTGATGACCCCCATTGTTACACGATCCGCGAGAACGTCAAGCAAGGAAGTTTTGCCGGCACCAGTGACACCCATAAGTGCCGTCAGCGTTCCAGGTTTCACCCATCCGTCCACGCGATCGAGAATACGACGGTTTTCACTCTTTATTTTGATATCATAGCAAACTTCCTCCCAGTGAAAGATCGCCGTTTGTTTAATAATCGCTGCTGCCTCGTCGCTTTCTTTGCTCATAACTTCATGCTTTTCAGAAGTTGATACAGCTTCTGGGTCATCTTGGCGAACCTTTTTGGCGAATGCTGGGATCTTGCCTCGTGGAAAAACCAAAACCTCACCCTTCGATGGCATGGCCCGAATGAATTCACTCGAGAGGACATAGATAATCAAGAACCCAAAGAAGAATGCAACAAGGATGCCAAAGTTCCGCCATAGATGCTCTTTGTAGTAGTTGAAAGTAGTGTTGATGTACGCATCACCATCAATGAAGTCGTCACCAGCAACGGCTCCTTTTTGTGTGCAGATCTTTGAGCTCAGTGGCGCTGTATTGTACGGGCCACCAGTGGGAACATAACTGCTACAGTGGAAAGGGCGCTCGCTAAACTCATTGATCATCAGAGCTTCGAAAGCGTACTGCAAAATGAGGTCAAAATCAAATTCTGTCAAAAGATGTGACCGCAGAACTCACAGCAATTGGATTGAGGTAGTTGAGCCATCGGAACCATGGGTGCATATCTCGAACTGGGATCGTAAATCCGGTATATATAACAAGGATCATCATGAATATCGAAGATGGGACCATTGCTTGAGCCATCGAGCGAGAGATGGCTCCAATAGAGCGAAATATATTAGACATCACAAGGGTTGTGGAGAACGAAAATAAGAAAAAGACAAAGAAATGACCAGCTGTGCGGCGAAGATGAGGCACAAAGTAAATAATGATATTGAAGGTAATCGCAACGAGTACTTTGGATGGTAGCTCAACGATATAGGACCCGATGGCTTCAGCAGATGGGTGGTACAGGGCATATTTGTAATGCTTCTCCACGATAGGTCGTTGTTGCCAAAGAGTCAAAATTTCCAGGGATGAGGCAAATGCGTTCAGTAATATAGCGAAGAAGAGAAGTGCACCACGTTGGAAAAAGCTGTCGGTATTATTGGGCAGATCCAAGAAGACGGTGGAGATTATGACACCCATGACACTGTTTCCAATGACCGACGCAATAGTCATACTCATATCTCCCTTTAACCGTAACAGTCCACGCCATAGACACAAACGAGCCTGCTGGTAGTATGAAATGGTGTAGGGAGAGGAAGCCTTGTTGGTCTTGGATTTCTCGGCCGCACGAGAACGGTTGAACTCGTCCAGTCGATCTCCCCCGAGTGGATATTGGTCATTTTGGGCTTGAATATCCTGGAGAAGGCGTTTTCGCTCCTCACTTTCTTTCCAACGTCGGGCAAACTCATCAGCAGTGCGCGGAACAAGACTCTCAAAACCTGGTCGGACACGGCGCTCAGATGGACTGGTGAGAGAGGTGAGGAAGTCTGCGTCGGTTTGCCTATCAGGACATTCGAATCCCATGTCTATAAAGAATCGACGTGCATCAGTCGACCTGCCGAAATAAATCTGGCGACCCTCATAGAGCACAACTGCTTTGTCGAAGATATCGTAGATGGATTGACTGGCCTGGTAAATAGCGACGACCGCCGTTGCGCCACTGTATTGAGTAGAAAGACGAATGTTCTTGACGAATTCTAATGCAGTGGAACTGTCTAGTCCCCGAGTACTATTGTCCCAGCATTGCAGAGGGCTACCACACAGTGTTGTCTCAGCAATACTGACACGCTTGCGCTCACCACCGGACACACCTCGGATGTACTCATTGCCCACTTTGGTGTTCATCGTGTGGGACAGTCCCAGCATGGCCATCACGACGTCTCTTTTATGTGCGGCATACTGATCCCGGGTCACACCATCTGGTCGATTAGCCGGAGTGCGTGCATGTGCAGCGAATAGAAGCGTGTCGCCCGCACTCAATTGTGGGAAGTGGATTTCCGTCTCAGCCTGATAGATTACCTCGCCACGGAATCGGGAGTGCATCTCATCCCAAGAAATTCCTTGATACTGCACATCAGCGCCATCGTCAATAAAGAGGCCATGGGTTTCTCCGGCAATTGTCTTGAGCAGCGTCGTACATCCACTATGCATGACTGTTAGAGCGATTCTAAATTGCCCACGAATGACAATCAAAGACGTGCAAAGCAATAGCTTGCACTCACCTTCCTGGGCGTCCTAAGACAACGAGCATCTCACCAGCATTGACCATGCCTTCAAAGTCACGCAGAATATCGATGCGTACCTTCTTTCCAAAGCCCATCTGACCCTTGGCCCAGTTGAACATCTTCAACCACGCATTGGAAAAGTTTGTCTGATAATCTGCACCGGATCCATATCCAAAAACATTAAGATTCCGAAATGAAACTCCTGCGGTACGCTTTTGGTAAAGCTTCGAGTCCCGCGTCATCTGAAGCATATTTCGGACCCATCGCAAAGAGCTGAATTGGTCCGAGTTGGGGTCCAAGGTAGGATCTTCGGAGGGTTCGAGAAAGGTGTTGATTGCCTCCTTTTGGCTGGTCGTCTTTGTCGCATTCTGGGAGACATTCGAGAATGACCGGGCCAACGCAGTTATTTCTTTATGTCTAGATTCCTCCTCGGCAGCAGGCGTCGTGGTTTCTTCTTCAGAAACCTCATAGTGGCGAGAGACTTCATCTGAGGTCGTAGCATAATCTTCTAGACGCTGCACCATACTTGCGGCAGCTGCACCACCTCCAAAAGGAGCTGGAGGCTGAGGAGCAGCCATGGTGGATCGATGATCAACCCCAGCTATACAACAAAAAGGGAGTTAGGGATGGAAGCGAGGATGTCCATAGGGATGATTAAGAAGAAGAGAAAGATAGTAGAAGAAAGAGAAACGACAAAAAATGATGAAAGAATCCGCCAATAACTTTTTTTTGGCAGGAACGGATCGCGGAAAGAGATCGATCCGAGGAAGGCACGACCCTTGGGAAATCGTGATTTTCTTTGCAGGTTCTTTCTTGTTTGGGAAAGACCCGGAGAATTGTGTAGATCGAGTCGCTCCTTCGCTCCGAGAAGATCTCGTGACTTTCTGGAAAGAAATCGACGAATTCCGACAGGCTCAACTTCCACTCTCTTCCTTTTGAACACTTCCATCCATTCATCATTCAAGGCTGACAAGCTGACAATGGTACTCTGTACATGTACAGTATACAAGGCAGGCTCATGAGAAGCTCAAGTGGAACGAGAAACCTTAATCACATCGAATGACACCTAAAACATGCAAAACATGGTTATCCCCTGCTGTGAGTGGCTGCGTATTCACGTATTCCCACATGGAAATCCCCACCAGGAAACGGGCTGCATTGACTCCTTTGGGGATTCTCTCCGACGTGGTTGGATGAAAGGGTCCGTCGTATTCGTTCGACTCTCAGATCTTTGGTTTAATGCTGACTGCTTACTATTTAGAGGCAGTGTACTTGCACTTTACTATGTACCTTGACTGGGATTCTTATGATGTCCGCTTAATCACTCCTGGAACCATCGATTGCATTCTCGGAACCACCATCTCTCTACATCCGAGCTCTTAGTACACCACCTACTCCGTACACTAAACCCATAATACATAGTTCATTCACCTCAATCTGCCCCCCTGAACAAGACCACATCCCCCACTTTCCCTAGGCCCGCAAGATGATCTGTCTCCACGACGCACGGTCCGAATATTCAGCCACAACCGCCTCTCTCCCCGGAATCACCTCTTCCTGCAGCCCGACCGTCTGAGTGGCGCGAAGAACTTTACCACGGGCGGAGATTGCTTCGGCCGCAATATGTCCATACGAGTGGCTTTTGACAAGGAATGTGGTCTCAAACCCGTCACGGCGGGCTTCGCCCAAGAAGGACCGCGATCCATACCGATCTGTGACCGCGTAGAAGCGCCACACCGCCGTTTCTGTATCACCATTCCATGAAACATATACAGATGTACCAGTAGAGGTCTTTTCAGCGACAATTGAGGGCTCTTCTGTGGGTAGGCCAGTCCAATTATACTTGAAAGCACGGTAGTTCTCGACTCCTTGGCCCAGAGCACCGGAGTCCATGTATGCGTGGAAAATGGGGGTGCCGTCCGATCGGAATTCGGTAACAGCACCCTCCGATCCCCAGTTGACGAGAGCACCACCACTTGGGAGGACTTGCGTGCTACCTTGGGACTTGGCCAAAAGACCATCAGGTGGTTGGAATGCCTGAACGATCGACGCCTTCCAGGTGGCCGTATTCACTGAGATGATTTTGCCCTGAGAGAAAGGGTGCGTATGGACCTCATGACCACGGTGGTTTTCGGTGCCGTGGGCGGAGTTATCGAAGAGCGAGATAATTTCCTCGTCACCATCTTTGGAGATGTATCTGGCATGGTGTTGAAAGCAGAAGGCAACATTGGGACCAAGATCAAAATCTGAGCGAAGACCACCCAAGCGCCAGATGATATCCCCTGTGGTCCCGTTGATCTTGTGTACAGCACAAGCATCGCGAGCAGAGATGAGATAGTCACCGGCACGGTCCTTGTCGACTGAATTGATGTGGAAGTAGTCCCACGCATCGGACGAGTTGTACCCCGATCCAGCTTGGCCTGGGTTGAGAGGGAGTATGGCCTCTGCTGTGAATGAGTAATGTATACAACTTGAGAATTGTGTCTGAACTTACCATCAGGAGTGACATGATCCAGGCTCGACCATTCAAAAAGCAATTCACCCGTTTCAATATCCAATTCTGTCATCGTCAGAACTGAGGCTGCATCAAACTGATCAACTGATAGCACTCACCCTGGAAGATGGCGTTCACAATCCACTGCTGCTCCGCACTACCACCCCACCGACTGAGATCGGTGGGAAGAGGCTGATAAACCTGGAGCAAAGCCGTCTTTTCGTCGATAATGTGGAACTCATGCTTATCCATCAATTTATGGTTACCAGCGCGTAGCTCACGAATCGTTTCGTAATGCTGATCCAGAATAGTGGCATGACCGTGTCCATGTCCATAAGCCGGGTTGTGGTCACCTTCAAAGCTGAAGAGGACATCCTGACCCTTCCAGCGTGCAGCTTGGAAATTGGCTGCCCAGATGGAGTAGTAGGTATAGCCAGACCAGACGAGCTCACCGTCATCACGGAAGATATACGGTCCCTCCTGACGAGGGCCATGGAACTGAGGCTCCGCCCATTGGCCTGGGAAGGGTGCGACGAAAAGGTATCCCTTTTCGACATCGTGTGATGCCGGAATGGTGATGTTCAGACGAGGCGGTGCCAGGTCTGTTCGAGATTTGAATTGCCAGTCTGCTGCGGCCAGTGGTGCCAGGGCCGTCACGAACGCGATGGCTTCAAGCAAGTTCATCTTCATGATGAGTGAGGTTGGATACTAGACCAGCGATCAGTTTCCATGATGCCGGTCACATTCTTTAAACATTGGGTACATTAACCTTGGATGGGTATTCTGCACTTATTCAAGATCTCTTGAAAAGTAGTATTTTGAGTAGTGCTCGGTGTCGTAGCAAAATGAGGGGGAATTAGGGCTTGGTAAACCCCGTGGACATTGAAGTATTTATATTTCCCGCCGCTCGCAATTTACCAGCGACACAACGTCATTTTCTTCAGAGTAATACGATCAATTTAATTGGAGTCTATCATGCAGAATCACTGGTACAATCCACCATTTACACACCTCGCTTGTGATAATGTGAGTGAATCCACAAATGTCGTGCTTGGCGATGGGCACTCGCCCTTCCCAATTGAGTCTCCGCGCGCATTGGCATTGGCAACGGAATTTTGTAAATCTCCGAAGCGACTGGCCGTGGGTCGGATAATCGGTTAACATCGACAGTGGCAGTTGTAATATTCATACTAAAGTCTAGCGATTTCATCTCGGACTCCAAGATCGAGATTTTCCTATCGCCATTTTGAATCTTTCTCAGATTCATACCCTCGCCTATCATGGCCCCCGATACTTTGACTGCAGTGCAGAATAGAGATCCAGAAATGTCGACAACACCAACTGAAGAACAACCTCTCTTACCTTCGGACCCGGATTTAGACTGGCGGCCAGGTCATGGTTTTCTTTGGATTCAATTCGGTATGTATAAAATATTAGTACTCCGCATGGTTCAACACCCATTCCCAAGAGTACCAGTGCGAACAAAATCTAACGCGCCAATTCAGCAATCATGTCAAATGTTTTCCTATCCGGATTCGACGGTACAATCACTGCCTCTACCTACGCCGTTATTAGTTCCGAGTTCAATGCCGCGAACACGGCTTCGTGGTTGACGACCTCTTATCTGATCACGAGTACCGCATTTCAGCCTTTGTACGGTCGCTTCTCCGATATCTTAGGTCGACGAGTTTGTTTTTTCACTGCCACAATTACCTTCTTGACTGGCTGTCTTGGTTGTGCCGTCGCACGCGATGTGACTTTTCTAAATATCATGCGCGCATTGACGGGTGTTGGAGGTGGCGGTTTAATGACAATGGGTGTGTACCATTCGAAATGAACTTTCGAGCCAAATGAGTCAAAATATATTCTAACAGATATTAGCAACTATTGTCAACTCAGATCTAATCCCTTTTCGCCGCCGTGGTATGTACCAAGCTGTACAGAATGGGTCTTATGGATTTGGTGCCATCTGCGGTGCTTCGTTTGGCGGCGCTATTGTTGACTCCATTGGATGGCGCTGGTGCTTCCTTGTTCAGATACCGGTCTCCGTGATGGTTCTGGTTCTGGGATACTTTGTTCTGAAGTTTCCTGCTAAAGAAGAAAATGGACACGAGCGTCAATCGACCGATCAGCAGAAACGAGGAATATGGCACAAGATTGATCTATCTGGTGCTTGTCTACTCGTGCTGGCCTTATCGACACAACTTGTTGGTCTCAGTTTGGGTGGTAATGAGCTCCCTTGGACAAATGGCTGGGTGATACTCTCACTTGTAGCGAGTGTGGTCTTTCTTGCCCTCTTCATTTTTGTTGAGGCAAACACCAAGGCTGTTCCCCTTATTCCGCTTAAAATGCTCCATGGGTTGCTGCCCGTCGCTACTCAAATTGCTAATGTGTGCGTGGGAATGTCTGCATATGCTGTCAGTTATTATCCTTGCTACCTCCGATACTCGACATACTATCTGTTTTACTAACGTCTTCTACAGTTCCTCTTCACTATTCCGCTGCTCTTCCAAGTTATTCTGCTCGATAGTCCCACTAAAGCTGGCGCCCGCCTGGTCATTCCCTCCCTTGCAACACCGCTGGGTGGTCTGATCTCAGGAATTGTCATGTCCCGCTGGGGAAAACTCGCCTATCTTGTACGAATTGGTGCAGGTCTGATGTTTATCGGCAATCTTCTCGTCACGCTGCTCCGCTTCGACGACTCGCAGTGGAAGTACTTCGCGTACATCATCCCAGCAAACCTTGGACAAGGTATTGTCTACCCGGGAATTCTATTCACGTTTTTAGCTGCTTTCGATCACTCCGGTGAGTAGGAGTCCATCGCAAATAGAAATTACAGCTAGCAGGACATGGGAACTAAATGATTTCGCTAGACCACGCTGTTTCCGCCTCGACCGTCTATCTCATCCGGTCTCTTGGCACCGTTTGGGGCGTGGCCATCACGTCGGCTATTATTCAGAATACTCTGAGCTCAGGCCTCGCTGAGGCCTTGAGTGAAATACCAGACAAATGGAAAGTACAATTCCTTCCGATGATTGCTACGATTAACGTGCCTCATGGATGAACCAGCTGACCAAAATTACTTTCCCCTCCAGTTGATTGACGAAATCCGTCATTCCGTATCAGCAATCCATGATCTTCCGCCGGATGTACAGATGGCTGTTCGTCTTGTGTACTATCGGGGAATTCGCCTATCGTTCGGAGCGTCCGCTTCCTTCGGATTTATCGCTACCATTGCAGCCCTATTCACCCGCGGAAAAGGTCTGGAGCGAGCCGCTGGATAGTAATGGCTTTCCGGTATTCTCGACTAGACCCTCACCCATTCATCGATGTGACTTTAATGGTGATCCAAGGTCCGTCTATAATGGATTCCGGTATGTTAGCGTATGGCCCCAATGTGTGAGGGTCTGCTTTCGCGAATTAGCGAGATAGACCCCGGGGAATAGGAGGATGAGGGGCGTAATTGATGGCTTTAACTCTGATATTGTAGGAGAGTCGAATTTGCAGGTGGTATTTAGATAGATTTAGAGTATGTAGTATCTAGATGGTGAAACGCGAAGTTCCCACTGCGAGGCTGAAGAGTGATGCTACACTATGGGACCGACGCAGGTCATTATCCACTCTAGAAATAAAAAGAACAGGATTACGGAGTACACTTAGTTCAGCCTCCCGAATGATCAAGATACCTATGCCATAAAAGGCTCCAAGATCCCCTATCACTGCGCCACGTCGGGTGTGCGATTTTAGACAGGCTCGGCCGATCTACCTTAGAAAGTCACTAGGTGAGCGATTCATGGGCGATGATATGAAGATATTTTCATTCCAAGTTGCATGTTCTTCTACCTTCCAATGAACTATATACACCTCTATCTCTTATTTGGTACTAAGCACCGCCACACTAAGGTTGGGCAGCTTGAAGCTGAACTCTCCCTTCTTGCCAGCCTTGATTGTCGTCGTCTTGCTGTTCACAAGATTTGCACCACCTACTTCATTCATTGAGAATGCATTCGGGGCAGTGAGGATTGTCAAATCTGCCTTGGTGCCACGTCCAACGCCCGAAAATGTAAGTGAGACTGGCACATCCTCGGTGCTGTTGTACACAGCAGCCTTGAAGATGCGGGACTTGGTTCCGCTGTTCACACCGGTGGCGTAATACAATGGGCCAAAGCCATCCTCGGAGGTTGCTGGCAGTGTGTTGGTCATGTGGTTCTTGTTGAAGAGCTGCACCAGTTAGATACCGTTGAAATCCTTCCAAAGTCCAGACTTACATCGTAAACATGCCAGCTGGTTGACTTGGCAGTGTTGTCCGGGTTAGAATCAAAAGCGATAATAGTTGGGGACCATTGATAGCTATCCAGGTTCATCAAAAATGGAGCCTGGGATTTGTTAATCAAACAACTCAGACACCGCTATAATCGATGTTACTCACGTAAGTCGTTCCGATGATCTTGTCGGCATTTCGCTCGGCTCCAAGGAGGAAGACTGCCTCGGAGACCGAACCGATCCACCATGGGTATAGAGAAAAGTTGGTATCATCCCAGTTGATACCACCACCACCGTTATTGAATTCAGTGGCCGCAATTTCACCTGACACATATATTAGTATAATCAAGCAGTTCTCCAGTATAGATAGGCACATACCAAGAAGAATTGGGTGATCAGGAGAGTGGTTATCAAAAAAGTCAAACTTCTTCACGAAGTTGTCCGGTGTGTCATAAAGATGATAGTCACCACCAGCCTTGCCCTCGAGAGTCATGTCAATAGTGGAAGCCAAAACCTGGATGTCTGGGTACTTTTCTGAAATAGCATTATAGAAAGCAGCAAATCTGTAAGACTTATACGAGCTCAAGCCATTGTTGAGGTTGTCCTCGTTTCCGACTTCGACGTATTTGATCTTCCACGGCTCGGGGTGGCCATATTCAGCACGGAGAGCACCGAGTTTAGTATCAACAGAACCAGTCAGGAATTCCAATTCATCCAAAGCATCTTGCACGTAAACATGAAGCTCGCTCTCAGGAATTGTGTCTCCATTCAGGGCAAGTCCACCCCACACAGCGAGAACTATAAGGGTGGTCAGTTTTTCCATGTCCAGCGAGAGAAGAATAGAAAACTCACTTGGTTCTAGATTGAGGTCATCGCACCACTCCATATACTCAATCAAACCGAATCCACCGGTTTCCCCGTACTGCCAGGTTGTTGCACGACCAGGACGATCTTTGAGAGGGCCAATGGTCTCATTCCATTTCCAACGGCCCTCGATGGTGTCTCCTTCCAGGTTATTACCGCCTGGGAAGCGGAGGAATTTCTATATTTTGCATGAGATAAAAGAAAACGAAAGTTTCATATGTTTCAGTCTCGTGGCCTTTGGACACTCACAAGATCAAGGTCTTTCAAGGCTTGCATGAGATCGCGTCGCATTCCATTGGGACGATCGTTCCAGGTTGGTGGGAAGAGACTGATCAAGTTGAAGTCGAGATAGCCGTCCTTCGCTTTCTATTTATAGTAAGTACACCATTATTCTCGTTTTGGAATCAATCTCTGTGCAAGAAATATATCTTACCGATCCATCAAATGACAGAGAGAATGTGTTGTTAGTGCTGGATGCCTTGGTCTTCGGAGCAAGAGTGAATTCATGTTGCACCCATTCACCAGCGACACTCTTCGACTTCACCTTAGTACTAGCCAATGTTTTACCATTGGCGGACGAAAGTGACGCAGTAAAGGAGCCAGAGTAATCACCCTTGACATAGAAGGATCCTGAATATTTCTGCGGGCGGACATCGATTCCCCAGAAACCAGCATTGATGAGCCCTGCAGAACGACTTCCCTTGACTCGAACCGAAGTAGGAAGAGCAGAAGAAAGTGGATCACTGAGGTTCTGCAGGGAAAGTGACGATTCACCAACAGCTGTCCAAGCATCTAGGGATGATGGAAATTTCTCACTGCCTTGGAACGCCCTGTTGCGGATGAGCTCCGCATACAGACCACCCTCACCGCAATGATTGATTTCCTACAAAGTCGCATTAGCCCAAGTCTGGAATACTGGTTTTTATTAGTGTGAGGTACCTCTTCCATTGCTCCATACTGCAAATTGGTAGTGGTATTACCCCCTGACTTCGCAACTGAGATCGTCACAGCCGCGCTGCAGGAAGCCAGCAGCGGCAGGAGAAGATATCTTTGTAACATGTCTCGACTCAGATCAAGGCCGGATGCAAGCCGCTAATCCTATCCAGATTCGTCTACAAACATCTTGACATGGGGTGGTCGTATCGAGTATTTATGTCTGTTAATTCCGGTATTCATGAATTGCGGAACAATTTACCCTTGCTTGAAGCCAAGGATACCCCTCTTGATCTGAGATCACGATCTAGGAGGGGATAATTGTGAAGTAGCAGTATCGGAGATGATCATTTCCGAGTTCAAGCTGCTATTTTGCAATTAAACGAGATTTGCCGACGTCGAGTTGTCCACATCGGGTAGATTTCCGTGAGGAGAGCACCAGCCCCTATGAAACCACCCGAGTATGCAAGTATGGAAAAACATCGGCAGAATTCATGTAGCATGCCAAGTCTGATCCCAGTTACTCATGTCTGATCGGAAATTCCGAAAAGCCTGGTTAAATGCGAGTAAAGAGCCAATGTTGAGGGGTTTACCAAGCATAAAGGGCCCAGCTGTCAGACAGCACTAATTATAACGTGTCTGACATTGTGTAGATGATTTTCGTCAGGGCGAGGTCTGAGGTTGGCTTATTTGCTTGCGTCCTCCGAGGCGAGGTTTGATTGACGGGTAAACTGGATGTGCTTTCTCCGCATCTCCGCAGTGGAAGAGCCTCCACTTTGACGTTGTGGTGCCTGGCCTGATCCAAAAAGATATTGCATGATGTCAGGCGGGGGTAGTACTTCTACTTGTATCTGCTTGCAAGTGGGAAGCTGTGCAGGGACTATTTCGTACGAATAACAAGGATACTCAGAATTGTCAAGCTATCACGAAAAAACTGAGAACTACCGAGATGATACTAAAAACTATTACCACAGGGGAATTATAGCAATTTTTCAAATTGCTGTTTCCCCACATTCAGCTATGTTGCATCCCAGCAGGCGCTAAAATATGGATCGAGGCTCTCTAGGGAGGGCTGTAGAGCTCTATGGGCTCGAGTTGATTGTCTCAATATTCTTGCTCCACTCCTTCAGTCTCCCCAATACGAAAGACATACTTGAGAGCAGAAACCTTTCCACCCTTCAAATCCAACATCGCGTCTTGAATTCCAGCCAGTCCACCGGGACGTACGTCAAAAGGATGTCCCGAGAACCATCCTTGTGACAAACCACGACCCATGAGTTGAAGGAAAGCAGCTCCAAACTCCGTTTCGCTGATCGTTTTCCCGTCGGTGGGAGGAAAGTGAATAGAACCAGCTATAGCAAACCGATTGACAATTCCTTCCTTCTCGTACTGAACACCTGGTAGCACAAGAAGGAGTTGTGCTGGTACGGTCATAATCTCCCCGATATTCTCATAGCTACCTTTCTCGGATACTGCGTCGAAAGCGTAGTGAATTGGCATGTTTCCTGCTGCGGCTTTGATACTCCTTCTCACAGCTTCGTCTCCGTCACGATAGTCAATAATGGTATCGCCTTTGTCACTGTCGATGATGGTCTCCACAAAGGCACGGCCTCTTCCTGCAACAACAATCAATGGGTGGATGTTCGACAGTCGAGCGAACTTGATGGCAAATGCACCAACTGCAGTCGCTCCACCGTATATAACAAGTGGGAGGGACTCATTTGTTGGGTTCCAGGGTAGAGGTAGATTTAATTGCTGGTATAGGCCAATCGCAGCAGTTATGGCAGCCAAGGGAATTGTTGCTGCTTCTGCAATGATTCAGCGGAGGCTGTCCAAGTTATGCATCCGACGATTGAATAGAGACTAACCCTCAAAGCTTGTCCGTTCAGGAATATGAAAAGCCGCATGGCTGTGAGCGATCGAATACTCGGCCCAACTCCCATGTGGCTTCATGACTTGATGAAATGCTGCTACTCTATCTCCCTTCCGAAAGCCCACCACTCCGTCCCCTACTGCCTCGACATATCCAGCAATATCATCTCCTTGGTTCGTTGGAGTACCATCTGGAGGCCAGTGAGCAGGCATTTTCCAATCCTTGGGATTACTGCCGGACACAACCACGCGGATAAGAAGCTGGTTGGCATCTGGAATAGGGATCTCGGTATCTCTAATTGTCACCACAAGGTGTTTATCGATGATTGCTTCTTTCATGACGGAGTAGTGCAATATGACTTTCAATACGGACTTGCTTTAACTCCAGTTGCGATACAATAGCACGTAGGGATATTCATTTAAATATGTTTACTACTCACAGTGTTCGTATAACACGATGCCATGGAAATAGAGGAGAACTCGGATATTACGGCGTTTAGCATGTAACGTCCGACCTCAGGCCCCCAGCACTACATACTATATACAGTAGTAACCCAAGCCATGGAGACACCAAACTGAAACACAATACCGGCTGCCTATTCTAGGTTCCATTCCGTGAGAAAAAAAGGTCAGTTTTATTAACCTCAAGTACTATCAACAAGGGTGTTTGGAGTAACACGTCAACTGGGCACTGAGCCTTCTAGAGCAGCTCGCCTTGGACATTGCTTATATGAGGGCCAGTTTTGTTATCGCACAGTTTTTTTTTCTCCATTGCGTAGTATGAAAATGGCGAATAGGCAGCATACATAGAACCCTAAGTACTGATTAGCCTCAATCGATAACCCGTCCAGGAGAATTCTTTGCATTCCATGTCGGCCACGAGAAAGTATAATCCTGCTGGAAAACGCTAAATAGAACCACAGGCACGCATTTTCATGCGGTATGTCTTTCGGTACTACCGAGTGGCCAGGGAGATCTGCTTGTGACCAATTTGGACGAGATTCTATCTACATCAATCACCGGAACTGAAAATCAAAGACCGGCAAACCCCACCCATGCATGACCCACAGAACCAGGTTTTAGAATCGTTACATTGGTCCCAAAACAACAGAAAAGACAGAGATAGCTATGTCTTCCGTCAAGGAACATTTGATGTAGAGTTTCTGATCTTGTAGTCGTGTTTCTTTTTCTCGAGAAGTTTCATCGAGATAGAAATGGGTTTCTTATGTGGCAGCTTCAATAAATCACTAATTTCTTTTGTGTAAAATGAACCCTCTGCGTGTAAAAGGTTATTGAAAGGCTATCGTGATTTATCTATCTCAGATATACAGCGGGGATGAATTATGCGTAAAGGTATGCAAAAGGGATTGCTTCGAAATATTCGAAGTTGATGCCGAGCTGCTTGTTCTCGGAACTCGTTTCCCGCTTATTATTTCTGCGAACTAGTGGATATTCACCACGCATTCATGTATAACATAGTATAAGTAAATCCTAAGAAGTAATCAAGTTCCCGAAGACAGAGGTTTGTCTACACAATGACGTAAGATCCAAATCTTCTATCCCCTCGAGTCTCCGTTGACTTTTCCGAGCCTGGGATAACCCTCACACCCGATGATATATATGGTCGATTTTGCCCTGCTCGGAACAACATTTAAAAAAAAAAAAACAATAAGTTTCGATAATTTTTCATTTGTTGCATTTCGCGGCTCGTAGTATGAACTCGAATAGTATTCAAGTTGAATATAAATTTGACCACCTACGGCACAATAAACGCTAGAATGTACCTGTTAGCAGACTAGATAGTCTGCATATCGTTCACAAGGAAGCAATCGCTAACACGCCTTGGTATGTCTCACGTGAGTCAATTACGTTCAATACCATTGAATCTCCCATAAAACTAATACATCTTGTCTTTATCTTCGTCTAAACCACAGAATGGCAAGAAACCCAGCAGCGGTTATGTACATGAATCCGGCGAAAAGTTGAGCCCCAAGGTATTTACCAGTCGTGCTAGTCAACCCCAGGGCGATAGGTTCAGAAAACGTCGATGGCACAATTATACTAAGCCAAACCAGATTCATACCATAAGACACTCTTTCTAGACCAGTAACTTCTGCAACCAACGGCGCAATCGTTGCCCAAAAGTTTCCCGCAAAAAGCCCCTCGAAAATAGCAAAAAACATTAGAACACCATAGTTTTCAGCATTAACCCAGACAGCCAGACAGACCACCCCAGCAAAGAACGTTGCAATGCCGGCTATATTGATACGACCGACACTATCACTAAAGTAGCCGACGAGAGGCCGGCCAATAGCTTGGCCGAGGTTGAGTATGCCGCTGACAAGTGAGGCTTGAGACGATGTAAGGCCGATTTCTTCGCCGTAATTAGCAAGGCTATATATTAGGATAAAATAACCAAGGATAGTGAAGAAGCTGAATCCAATCAATAGGTTGAAATCGCAGGATTTGAAGAGCGCAAAATCCATGGTCACTTTCTTAACTTTCCTTGTTTCGTTCCGATCCCGAATCAGGAAGACACAAGTTGTATTAACAACCAATGCCAAAATACCAAGTACTCTGAATGCCCAGCTTAACCCAATATTGCGAATCATTCTTTCGGCAACTAGCGAATAAACAAGACCTCCAAGACCGGCGCCGGATAGTGAAACACCACTAGCAAGTGACCGTTTAGATGTGAACCATTGAGGGACAACAGATGCCACAGGAATAAAAAGCATCCCCATGCCCAGGCCAAACAAGATCCCCTGACTGAGAAACAAATGCCAGATTTTCGAAGCAAAGCTGGCACAGATAAGGCTCACTGCCTCAAATATAACACCAGCAGACATTGTCTTTCGAATGCCGTATCTCTGGGTGCAAATCGTTGCTATTGGAGAAATGAGGAACATAGTGGTCAAGCTCAATGAGCCCACAAAGGCGTACTGAAGCCTTGAAGCATCGCGGAATATGTCATTCTTGAGGTAGTAAGCCAAGAAGACCGCATAAGCTGAATTGAATCCCCAAGAATGTGCATTAACCAAGGAAGCCGCCACGGCGCAGATCCATCCATACCCTCCATCAGGGGGAGCATTGTGTTGATTGTTATGAACGGGTGTGCTTGTTCTTGATTCACCTAGCTCAGAGACAATTTGAGATGGCGTCCCATCGTTTGACCCCTTGAGAATACCCTTTTTAGAAAGACAAGTGGCGAGTTGGCGCATTACTGATGGCTCATCGCTTGCTTTTGTTCCCATGACCCTATCGAATAGATTTTTTCAAGTGATGTATGAGTCGCTCGCACGATAAAAGGGATGGAGATGGTTGTAACGCAATATACCAATGATGAACTGGATCCAGCTCATAATTAGCTCAGAAAGCTGGACAGGCCTAAATTGGAGTTTGGATGATATCGAACGAAGTGAAAAGTCACCCTTGAATATATTTTCCAGGGCATGTAAATTGTGGAGGCTTATTTGTCGTCTAATTTTGACGTTCATGCTGTGGGGGAAGGGCGATTAGTCGGGGTTCCATCGGTGATTGAAGCAAACAGCATCAAGTACTAAGTGGATCATGGCGAAAACGGGACATGTTGCTAAGCAAGCTGATGCCATCACTTTCTGAGCAAATTTGCGGCAATTGAACAGCTAGGTTCAGGAACAAGAAGTCCCCGGGCACGCTAGTACTATTGAGACTAAAATATGGCGCCTGGTCTGTTTTGCATTATTCAATCACCGAATCCCGAGAGATGTATCAGACTGATACCCGAGCAAATGGAAGTCAACTTCGGTCTACGAATATCCAACTATCAGTAATCCGCAAAAGGCTAATATGGATACCTCTGATACATGAGTTTTACGGGTTTAATGTTACAGTGGTGCACTCGATCACGATAAATATAGCACTTTTATATTATTTCTACTAATTTCTAGGTAGAAATTAGTGTATTGATAAAGCCCACCAGATAGAGTTCCAGTATCAATTCCAAGCTATACTTGTAAAGTTTGAACCCAGTTGGAACTGGGTTGAATAGGGTATCTATGTCGATTGATAGCATTGCATCCGAGCCGCCATTGCTATTGAGGCTTTGGGGTGACGATGTTGAAAATATGAGTGATATGAAGACATTTTGCTTGATGAGACAACTTAAACAGAGTAATTTGCTGGCATAAGAAGTTACGAAAAGAGGCAATGAACTTGAATAAAACCGATAGCAAGGAAGGCTTTCTCAATAGAATTATTCCTTTGGAAGAAGAGATGAATCTGGAATCTTGACTATTCGAAGACAACTTTCAACTTCTGTACAACAGACTTTCCGACAGATGAACGCTCTTCATGAGCCTGTTCCGTATAGAAACGCCGGAACTCATCCAAGTCGATACTGGATGCATCGACCCATAATGGACAACGGTACCAAATTTGTGCCCCAATCCAAATTGCCACCACCGCAATCACGCTGACAAAGTTGGCGAAGAAATTTTTAGCCGATACATGCTCGTGAAGGGGCCAGACACTCAAATAGAACTCAATACAAATGACCACAATGCAAGAAATGAGTCCCCACCAAGGGGCGTATGGGTAAGCCCAAGTTCTCCAAGGGATGTGCACTTCGTCACGGCCCTGGATGCGCCAGGTATATCTGAAGCGCAGATGGGTCAGACATATCATGCCCCATCCGAACAGCGTCAAAAGTGCAACCAGGCTGGAAAGCCAAGAAAATACTTCCTCACCAGTATTAGTTACGTTGATATACGCGAGTGCACCTCCGATCCCGATTGTGAGAATGTAACCAGCCCAAGGACGACCCATTCTGTCAGCTTTCCCAAATATCTAAATTTCCACAAACGTCAGAATTGAGTTAGAGTTACAAAGAACTGTGCACTTACTCGATGATTCATTTGCACGTGTGCTAGGCCCATCAACATACGGGATCCTCCATATCCTGAGATGCTTCCCGTAGAGATAACCGAGACAAATATCACGGCATTCGTGATGTGGGACATCACGGGAAGACCAGCATTCTGAAAAGCAATTACAAAAGGAGAAGCATCGCTCCCCGAGCCGCCAAATAAGTCTGGGTCGCTAGGATCAACTGTGAGAGTTATCATTAGACTTCCCAGGATATAGAATATACCGAGACGAAGCCACACTGAGCTCACGGCTTTTGGTACTGATCGCCGGGGGTTTGCAACCTCGGTAGCAACTAGTGCTGCGTTCTCCGAACCCGCCATAGAAAATATACAAGTGGGCAGGACTGTAAGAAATCCCTTGAGTCCGTTATTGAATGGCTGCTCGTTCCAATAACGGAAGCCGATAGGCCCTCCCAAGGGTGCTCCGCCGCAAGTGACAACTTTTGTGAATTAGCCAAATGGGCTCAATAGTGGACAGACGATCTTTCTCACCAGTCAATGCAATGATCGCGACTATCATCCATCCAAACTTCACGGTCGAGGAGAATACCTCCACTTCTGCAAAGAAACGAACAACCCATACATTGATTAAGATAATAATCACCCAAAAAATTGATATCCATGCCGCTTTTGGTACAGCATCAGTCCAATAACTTAAAACTGTTACCACTCCCTGTAAGATTTCACGAAATTAGCCTATTAAACTACTGCAGTACATTTGAATGTCAGTTCGAACATACCTGCAGCTCGTTCGCAATGGTGATCCAGTAAGAAAACCAATAACCCCATCCTAGGGCAAATCCAGCCGCTGGGCTTATAAAAATTGTGGACCACTGTACGAAAGCGGCAGGGAGGGGGTATATGACAGACATTTCGCCGATAGATTGGCTCACAGCCCAGATCATGGAGCTACTGATTAGAAACCCAAGGAACAAACTAGCTGGACCACCTTGGATAAGAGACGTTCCACTCCCAAGCCACATGCCCATGCCAATCGCTGATCCAAGTGCTACCATTGTGATATGTCGACTTCCGAGAGAGCGATGTAGTTGCGTATCAGCTCCATGATCAACGAGAGCAACCTCGACTTTGGTCGGAAACTTCTCTAAATCTGGTGGCGACTTGATATTAGAGTCATCTATAGCGTGACGTGTTGGGTCCTGAGTAACACTTGGTGACGAAGCCATGCTCGACAAGCCTATTCATAAGCAATGAATTTGTGAAAAGTTTGACTTTAGTGAAGGAAAATTGATAGTGTTTTTTAAATAATTCTCGAAGAATGGACAGTAGCCTCGCTGAAAAGGAACACAGGGTGTTTTGTATCTAATGGCAAATATCCCCAAAACTATCCGGGTTTCACCAGTTCAATATAGACAACCCGACAGTACTAGACAAATAAGATAATACACAATGCCGATATTAAGCTGACAGGTCCCCTGTCATCGCTATGGAATGCGGGGTATGGGGTTTTCTTTTGTATTTCTCCTTTGGGAGAATAACAAACGGCGTTTGGAATAGACTTTGATACATTCTATTATTCTGGCCTTCGAACCTTTACTGAAAGGTATTCATTCTCACCTAACACCGCGTTCGTATCCCAGTACGGAAGGGCCGTCGGGCAAAAGGTATCCAATTGTGTGATCCTTACTTGGAGATAGACGTTTTCCAATTCCATAAGCCACGGCTTATTCTGAATTTCTGTGTCAGTGAGTAGTTATAGAAAAATTAGGATGTCACCTCCGGTTAATAGAACCCAATTATCAGAATCTTTATCTTCACTGATCTGTTCAGGCTAAAAACGGCATGTTATTCACAAGATAGAAATACTTTCATCTGTGAGGACGCTGGTCATTACTGACTACAGAATGGTCGAATATACATATACAGGTTGATCTAGAGTTATGAATTGTGATTATCATATGACAGTCTCGAGGAGACGTGGTGTTCGGTTCTGAATCAAAATGAACTCGATTTACAGAGCCAGGCTGGTAGATTTTATACAAGAAATCAAAGTCACAAAATGATTCACAAAGATTTCCATTTGCATGAATATTGAATGAAATAGAGAAAAACAGTCATCGTATGAATCACACTGTAACTAACTTATTGCACGAATAATTCTGACCATCGCTTCTTCCAGCCAAGGCTGAGGATGGGAGAAGACCACGCGGAACCAACCAGGGTTCTCTGAGCCGTACGCTATTCCGTGGGCCAAATACACCTTCATGTCCATTAGCTTTTCATGGACGAGGTCTGTCAGCTCTACTTTGTTCCCTCTGTCTTCCGGGTGAATCTCCAGATATTTCTTTCCAAGATTAATCCACAAGAAAAATCCCGCATTACAACCATGAGAATAATCAATCTCGTGTTTCTTCAGAATTCGAACCAAAAATGCATGGGACTGAGACAGCATTCTCCTATTTGTTGCAATATATTCATCTGTGAATGTGTCGTCCATTAAGATAGACGCCGTAATCTGGTCCGACAAGCCGGAGACAAACGAATAGAGTGAAAGGCATCTCTGAGCAACATGAAGCTCCGGTCTTGACTGGGAAATTATTGCCCCGACGCGTAAGCCATTGGCCCCGAAGTCCTTGCTCATACCCCATAGTACATGCACGAGGCCCGGTTCAATCAAGTTGGTTGCATTCCTGGACAGTAAAGACTCGAATTGCGTAAAAGGAACGTTTCGATCGATGCGGTTTTCCCAAACGGATAAGCCGTAGATTTCATCGCTAATCAAGTGCATCTGTCTGGCCTGGCAAAGTCTCATCAAACCCTCAATTGTATCCAGAGGATAGCACCTTCCGAGAGGATTATGCGGATTGCAGAATATGACGGCCTTCACAGTCTTTCCAGTTCGAGCCTCAAATGCGGCTGCTGCTTTTTCATACTCTGCAACCGCGTCCGGACATAGAGGGTCTAAGTCTCCCATCTCGACAGGGACTACAACAGCACCTGGTCGTAGCGTAATGTCAGCAACGAAGGTGCTATAGTATGGCTTGCTAAGAAGCATTGCCTCGCCAGGGTTCAGAAAAGTCCAGCTCAAGTGCTCTATGGCCGAGGAGCATCCATTCGTCACAACGACGTGGCTAGGTTCCACGGGTCGGAAAGGGGAAAAGTGTTTATTCAAAAAGTTAGAAACTGCTTTTCTCAATTCTTTCGAACCCATGCTTCCATTGTTGTATGTGAGGTGAGCTGCTGTAGGCCGAAAGTTCGACCGAATATACTCGAGTAGCATATCATGCATTAGTGTGTTCTCAGCCATGCCAACTGAGAGAATGCCACCTGGATTGGTTTCCGGGTGCCACATGTCGCTGATGATATCCCATGTCTTTCGCTTGCTTCCGAGTTGAATAGCTTCTTGTCCCCGTCTGGAGAATGGTTCCTGGCAGAACGGAAGCTCCTTGATGGATCCCATTGTCAAAGAATGTAAATCGTCAATCTAGAGTCAGATTGGTCTGGGACGAAAGTTTGGAGACAAAAATGAATTTTTTTTTCTGATTCGTTTGCATATCGATTGCTTCGAGTGGGTTGGTTTCCTTTTATATTTGACTTGGAATTAAGCTCTGGCCTTCACTAGTATCCAGTATGTCTCGGCAGTACTGAGAGGCATACCATGGAGTGACGATATTGGTATTGGAAATGCCATATATTACGTGGCCTTCTGATGCGTCTTGTCTCCTACGACTAGGTTGAATGGTACACATATTTCTAATGGGTATACTTGGATGAGGTTATGGTTTTAAGGTCCAAATTCGAGCAGATCAAAAAACATACTACTATGTCGCATTTGGTACATGCTCTTTTGATTCCATCCGTGATCTTATTCACTATTTGGATGTTAATGTTTCTCTACCGAATCAATAAGTACTATATTCCGAAAGGTTCCCGGTCTTTGATTTAGAGCTCCGATTCGCTGACCAGCATCGGCTTGTCTGTGAGAGTATGTAATTAATGAAACACCCGAAACTACGAAGCCGCGATCGAATTGACAATATTCGTCTTGCAACTTCTTCACACTTGAATTGTTGTACTGGGTTCGATTGTAGTATCACATTAGGCCCATGTCTCGGCTGAATTACACCTCGAAAAATCTATATCAGATTGAGAACTGTGATATAACGCACGAGGATACTCTTACACGAAGCTACTGTAACTTTCGAACTCTATCTCGACGTTTGAGATTCTACTCTCTCTCTCTCTTCATGCAGCCAATGAAAGTTGCTTTATTTTTCTCTTAACGATGAACGCGAAAGCTAATCGAGACTCAGAGGAATACGCATTATTCCCCACCATGTGGGTGATGAAAGTCTTATGAATGTCAATAAAGTTCATTGGCTAGGCTCCTGTCACCTGTTATAAGATATATCAGTAGTATTGAACGATTCAAATCTATTCCATCCTGAATTCTCTTCTGGTATTCATAATTCCTATTATTATTGAACTTCGAACTTCGGACAAGCCACCACGTCAACCACAGATCAACTCATCTTTAATCATACTGCATTTACACTTCAATCAAGGACCGGAAACTAAAAATATTGCTGGGAATTACGGTGAAATTGCATTTAACTTGAGATAAAGGGGAAGGTACAAATATAATCATCGCAAGATGAAGATCTTAGATATAGACGCTCAAAAGGGAATCACTCACAAATTCTGTGTTCCAATCACCATGTTTTGGAAGGAAGAAATCGTGTATGAATTTTGGTGCTTAGATCAAGCTTCATCGGGAATTTTAAGATCCCAAGAGCTCTATACTGACAGATACGGGAATGGTGCGATTTTATGATATAGTATTAAAATTCAGGTTTCGAAACTCGTTAATCCACAGTAGATACTTTTAATTGAACCATAAATCTAAGAGCCCTTCGCATATTTTCCGATCATTTTCTACAAGAAGAAGTTTGTCCTGATGCTGGCACTCCAAGTCGACAGAAACAAGAAGATGGGATAGGAATGTCGGCGAAGGACATTGCAAGATCGAGCTGCTGCTTGATTATGCGGGATTCGGGCTCTCTCTTCAAACGTAACAAGCATTCGTGATAGCCATGTAAGGCCCACACATTGTAAGGGTGCTGGTGCGCTCGAGTAAGTGGGCCATCTAGACCAAGATCCTCTGCATATGCTCGTGCAGCCTCGTCGATATGACCCTGTTCAAGTAATAGGGCAGCATAGGCATGTCTTGTCGGAACCATCCAGCCCCATGGCTCGGTATAGTGAAGGCAGTCATCATAGTGAATCGCTTCACGTAGGCTTTCGAACGCGCGATCAAAATTGCCGCGCCGGTATTCGATCTCTCCATCAAGCATGGGCGTCGCAACTTTCAAAACATCCGATATGAGGTTAGGGAAGTCCTTTCTCGTGGGAGGAATTGTCTTGGCGGCTTTATGGTACGATGCACGTTCCTGATCCGCGATCTCGACATCACCAGTAGCAGCCCAGGCGATTGCCTTGCCATAATGTATCATTGTGGTCGTCACACAATAAAGGTTTTGATCATGTGGTAAAGATTGGCTCTTCAACTCTTCCCACATGCCAAATCGGATGTAAACATGAACGCGTACAGCTTTGAAAAATTCCATCCAATCTGCAAACGGTGGAGACTCTATCGTTAACAGATCGTCGGTGATAGATATTTCCATATCATCGACTGCTCTCAGTGCCACTTTACGCTGGCCTGACAGCATTGCAGCATAGATCAACGAATGATAGTTGTGAAGACGATAGAAACTATAGAAGTTTTTTGCGCCCGCTCTCGCAAGATACTTCTCATCTGCGGCGACAGCAGAGGTGTTGGACTCAACAGAGCGTCGATAGTCCCCGACCAAAACATCGAGATGGGTCGGCATGTGTTGTACGTGGCCACCATCTGGGATAAGGTGCCGAAGTTTATCAGCAGCTGGGAGAGCGGTACCAGGTTCAAAAGACATTTCCATAAAATGAATCCAGAAATGTAAAAGACCAGGGTGCTTTTCCGCATCTGGATGCTTGAAAGCAGTATCAAAAACGTGTCGTACTTTGTGAACTGGCGATGTTTCAATAGGCAGTCCAGTTTTCATATCAAAAAACTTCCGAAGTGATGTATGCATCAAAGCATCAGAATATAGAGTAGTCACATCCATATCCCCACTTCCATGCTCTTGATAAACGCATTCCATAGCATCCGCGTAGGCTTTGTTGACAACTGAGAAATCGGACACAGGATGATCGACTGGAAAGCGTTGATGAATTGCATGGATCAAAGATCGTTCAACAGGACTCAATGACTCGGCTGCCGCCAGCTGGCTTGCCTTTTCTACTGCCTGATAACAAATCTTCACACATTTCTCAAGGTCGCGAGAATCAAACATTGTCCAAGACTTATTATAATTTGGGCCCGTAGCATAAGCTAAGCCCCAATAGGCCATTGCACAGCTTTTATCTTCGTGGATGGCCTTTTCGAAACACCTGTATCCTTCATCGTGATTGAAAGCATAACACCACAAGAGGCCACGGTCGAACCAAATCTGAGCGGCTTGGCTGTTTGTCGTAATGGGGAAAGTATGGCATCCCAGATCATAATCGTACGCTGTTTCCATCTTTTTGGGGGTCGAACTTAGGGGCATGAAATTAGGATCGAAGTCTCGAAATCAGGCTCATTGGACTTACGTTCTATATTTAAGACCCCCGTCGATGAAAGATGACTCAAAAAGTCTCCGTCTCTGTGGCCCTCGACTGACCAGATCGAAATAAGTCTCCGCTCTCAGGGTTTTTCTGAAGTAAGGAGACGAATCATATGGTGGTATGTTTTCGACATTGAAATTGGGGACCAATATAGAAGTCGGTCCGACTCGAAAAGCCTCTGCAACCCCAATGGCTCTATAAATCTTACAAGCTATAGGGCATATGCTTCTGAGCTGATCAAAGTCAAATTAATATCATAAATTCATTCCGCATGCCGAAAGTTTTTCGCTTCATCTTTTGACAATCCTTCTCGCGTTTCAAATGAACAGTATGTATGTATCAAAGCCCGGACCCACATACCACGGGCCCATCGGAGTTGTTCTTGTCTTTCGAACGCCGGACGAATGGGAACAAAGACCGGATGTACAACAACGATCTTCTCGCTACGCCAACTGCTCTGCGAGAGAAGCCCTGAGAACTAAATGGACTAAAAAGAATACCTCTCCAAGTTCCTAGTTTCACCCACTTGCAAGACTAGATTTGTCTTCGCTATTGGCTTGATTTCGCTCCTTGGCTCAATATGGAACGCAACAGAAACACGCAAATACGAGACCTCAGCTGTCTCTATCCGACCCTAGGTTTCAAGAACAACATCCTTGCATGACTTTCTTGTTGAAGCACCTGTACATACGAGTTCTTAATTCTTTAGTTCAAGTTGAGCCCTTGTGAACCTCATCGTACGGAAGTCTGACATCATGGCTTTTAATATTTCCAAAATTTCTGCTTCAAATGCTAATCCGAATCCTGTATATACCCCACTCGAAACTTGAAAGTCACTTTCAAATTCCCTGTCAAGTGTTAAATGCGCCAGTAAAGCTCCTTGTATAACCCAACCGAGTCACTATCTATGTCCTTTGAACGTTGATAGTACCCGTAAAAGGTTAACTATTGATGTATTCCCTGTCTCAGGATCATAGCTTGTTGCATCCCAAAATCGAATGTCCAAGGCCAAGGCCATGGTATAGTTTTCCAGAGCTATCGGCCATATCAAGTCATTGGAGAACTAGTGATAATGTATTCTAGATACTATTTTTGTTAATGCTAACTCGGAATAATTATACACAATCAGGAATGGGAGTGGGTCTTATCTCAGCGACTACATCCAACAATATCCACGCTGTGGGGAAATTTTCTGTTCCACCTCCTTGCTTTGACATCTGCCGCACGCCGCAGCAAGGGAGAAGAAATGTCGCCGGCGAAATTGCAGGTCAAAGTTGCCTGTCTTGCTTGGTGAGACTGTTCCTGTATCTTCATCGCGGACCGTTGAAGTCTGACAAAGATACTAGCCGTTCCTATAAGACGCGGTGCGATGGACAACAACCTTGCACAAACGTACGTCGTACCCTCTGCTTTACATCGTCTAATCTACAGGGTCGCTCTACGTATATATACTGATGGTCTGTAGTGTTCGAATAACCAGCGTGAATGTCATTATCGCCCAAGTCGGCGAGGCGGAGCTCGGAGAGGTGAAAGATGGCAAAATGCAAAAAGGCATCATGCGAATACATTAAATAGCCCTGCGGCAGCGTCCTTTACAAGCCCTGAGGCAAATGGTATGAGAGAGAGAGATTGTGGTCCATGTGGATGGCCTCGGAGATCATACTGACTTACTGAAGATGTTTTGATTGGTGATCTTGCCAATTTGGTTGATCCATTTAATTCTCTCCATCATGGTGAACATTTTGGTAGCACTGACATTCCGGAAAACCTGAGGCCTTCTCCTATTTCAGGTGGAAGTCATAACTCTATGCAACCTTTTTTCATCAGGTCTTATCAAAATGAACACGATCTGTAAGGCAAAACTACCACCTCGTTGAGAATTACCACAATGCATAACACCTGTTTACAATAATCTACAGTTTGAATGCATATTACATATTCATTCATCCTTATCTTCCCATATTACCACCTTCTGCCTCCCCACGATATGCAGATAATCCCCAAAAGACCATATTGACCTCACTCGAGCCCAATAGCGAATCATTGCCGTTTTGGCCTTCCACTTCCCCATTTGCACTGGCACTCATGGCACTTTTGGTCTTACTGCCCCTCCAAGACGATTTCGATCCAATGAGGGAAGTTCAAATTGAACTCAGGAAGATATACTCAAAATTTTATGCTCGGGCTGCACTTTCAAGTATAGAAAGCCTGGACAATGGCCAAGATCCTGCAACTGCAGCTCCAAAATCCACACCATCAATGGAACAGGTTCAACACAGCTCGATACACCCCCGTTTACCGTCAATTCTTGATCCTTTGCTGGCTCTGCTCCTATTGGGTATCTATGAGTATTGTGAAAATAGCAATAGACGACAGATGCGTTCTCGAATCTACAGTGCATTAATATTGGCTATGGACCTTTCACTTCACACAGTTGTATGCACCAACAATGAGAACAGTGAGGTGCAAATACGTGTATGGTGGATGACAGTTAGTATTCATCTGTTTGAGTTGACCGTCATACTCTGCTGACACGGTTCTCAGATGTTTCTAGTCTATCAATCAGCTATCTTCAATCACTGCGTATGTCTAATCTTCCTTGATAAAATAGCCAACGTCCAATTGATCGAACCCATGATTTCCAGTCACCCATTCTTTTGCTAGATGATGCGCGTATAACCACGCCTTTTCCTGATTTGGGGGGTCATCAGGAGGTAAGTCATCACTCATCTTTATTATTACTACAAATTTGTGACTGATCATCTCTTTAGCTTTGGCCCACTTTGATGAAAGCCCAAGAGATATTACTGAAAACAGGCGTCGTTGCCAGAGAAATGACAGAAGATGAAATCGCTGGCAGTCATGAACTAATGCGCCAAAGAGTTCGTGAGCTCGACGCTTTGATCTTGTCTGTCATATCCGAATTGGACCACACCCCAGTATTGAAACCAAGTCAAACCGATTCGGTTGCGCTACTTAATATGTGGCATATGGCTCAGTTTTTGATTCATACGTGAGTTTTTTGCAATGAATTACTCTGAAACGGTGTGGCCATTCTAACCATGACATATCCAGTGCACGTATCAAACTACATCGTTTTCGTGCGTTTGGTGATTATCCAGTATTTCTTGACAAATTCTGTGATCTCAAATCAATCAATAGCTCGCTTTTCTCGGAATTCCCGCTAGCTGTATCCCCGGGTCGATTCTCAGATTCTAACTCCATCTTTCCTTTCACAGAAGAGGAGTCCACACAAATCTGTCACAGAGCAGCATTGGCTCTTTCACGGATACTCAAAGCCATCTCGTGGCCCAATTGCTCATATACTGATATATCTGCCAATACGGCGCCATTGGAGGCCGCGGGGCAACTAAGCGCGGTCTCTTTGTTCACTTCAAGTCATACTCAGTATCCGCGTTCCTTGCCATATATGGCATGCTGTGGCATGCAAGGTTGCTATGTACTCACAATGATCCTACGGAAGATTCGTACATCGTTATCCACCAATGACATAGCATCTTGTCGTTATTTATTGAGCCATTCGGAGCCGGCCACGGAGCGTCAAGATGCGGAACGATTTATTGAAGAACTTCGTCACGGAGTTAAGTTAATCTGTGATTTCATGTCCGCTAATGCTGTTTTTGGAGGAGTTATGTACATGGCACGGGAGGTGGATACGGTATATATTGCTCATTTTGATGATTAATACTTGTCAATTGCATTAGTAGAGCTATTAGCAGTTAATTTTGTCAGACATGGTACATATGCGGGTGCCTGGCATCTAATAACTACATCTTTTATTCCGTACCCCAGATATACTACTAATGTAGTACATGATTGAAAGATTTATAGAACTATACAGAATTCGCAGACCTGTGTGATTAAGGGCTGTCCCAGAGTATGATAGTATCAGGTACAGTTGGGGCTAACTATGTGATCAGCCCTAACTATGTCTGGTACCCATTAAAACCATAATAGTTGATATCCCAAGAAATGAAAGGGCGAATTTCCGGTAATTCCAGGAAGTGAGCGTGAATGTCATATTGCTTGCTCCATACTGTGAGGCTAATAAGAGGGTCCCGTACGGCCCATGGATAGCTCACAGAGGGCCGATTGTAATTCATTCAAACAACCAACGATGATATACTAAATTACGAGGCTGGTTATAATCAAAGTTGAGAGGGATCTCTGGGGTGATGGGTCATCTACGCCATAATATTAAAATACTAGTATCTAGTAGTCCCTGTACTTGTTACTATTACTAGCAATGGCCGGCGCTTAGATGCAGATGAAACCGGAGTAACCCTCAGCAAGATACCGAGATCCACACATAACCAGCACGGTAGGACTTTCAAATATTATAATAGATCACTCGACATAGCCTAGACCCTGCATGCTGCATCTGTGACACCTACGGGAAACTTGGGAACCTTATCAGCCGCTGGGACGCTGTATTGGAGGACTAGTGTCATTCGTTGAGAGGTGGGGATAATCATCAAAATTCGAAGGCTTGTTGATTCAAACTAGAACCATAGAGAAGTGATCAAAAATGTTACGAGTTACGAGATGCGACAGCTATAGCTTTAGAGGAACCAAAGACCACGAGATCACTAGACTTAGTATCGCAAGCATACTGAATAGCTAGAACACGAGACAATCCGGCGGAGAACAAGTGGATACAAGTACAAGATCCAATGAAGAGTGAAATTAACTTCAAATAGGTAAAGCAGAGCAGAAGGGAGAATAGAAGTGATAGTCCTTGGCACCGAACCCGAGAATATCACCCGGTGAGCTTCATTTTATAAATGAAAGGGTACGATCCAAAAAGCGCAGTGTGGAATAGTGGAATCTGCCCTAGAATTTTTCCGGGCGAATCTGAGAAACGCGAACGCCATGAAGATAAGAAAGAAAGAAAAAACACATATCATGAGTCATCGTATGATGGAGTTTAGCACATCTCACAGCACTCGATGCACTCGGCACAGCATTCACAGCCCTCCTCGCAGACGAAGCAACAGCAGAGGGTTGCCAAGCTAGGAAATCATTAACATATTGACACTGCGGGTCATGAAGAAACAGCATTAAAACTCACCAGGCACCGAGGCAGCCTTGGCCACCACCGCTGCTACCCTTCTGCTCCTGTTGAGGCGGAGCATACTGGGGCTGCTGAGGAGCGTATCCCTAAAAGAAATAAAACCATTGCGTAAGTGAAATGTTACACCGATGAATCATGTCGCTGGCACAGTACGAACCTGTTGAGGGGGGTAGTAACCCTGGGGAGGAGGGCCCTGCTGATAATATTCACCACCGGGGGGAGGACCGTAGCTATTCGAGGAGAGTATCAGTACCGGGTGTTGTCAAAAAATTGAGCCAGTCGCCCATGCGAAACCATGCATCATGCCTGCGATCTATCTCGGTATAACTTCTGATCGACCGGAAGGACATGATATCTCTGCACAACAGAGACGAGCATCACATCGAGGCGAAAAGTGGATATGGATCGAGCGGGACTTGAAGAGGAAGATATCGGGTCGACTCACGCCTGCTGGGGGTATTGGGGCTGGCCGCCGTAGTAGCCTTGGGATGCCATGGTGTAAGATTGGAATCTGATCGGAGAGAAAAGATTAGCTTGTTAGCTATCTGTGTTGATCGAAATCGCCTGGAATCAACTCTTGGCATAAGAAAAAGAACCAAAGATATTTCCCCGAACCACACAAGGGCCCTAGATGCGGGACCAGATCGGGGTTGCGATTAGGAGTCCGATACCACGACGAACTCAAACAGCGGAGAAACATACCTGGGAGGAGTTTGTTTTGATGGAGGTGGACAAAGAAAGGGGTGGCTTGGCACCGACAAAGGATTCAAGCGAGTGGAAGAGAAATGGAAGATAGAGAAGAGAGGGAGAGGACGAGAAGTAGTGGGTGGAGAGAGGAAAAGGGAAGTGAAGAGAGAAAAAGAGGAGAAAGACCCAAGTTTATCGGTGCGCTGGAAGAGTGTCCACGTATTTACGGGAAGGACGGGGGAAAACTGCTCGGGCCGGGTTGCAGTGCTTGGCAGGGCTGAGAAAAACAGAAGTTTACAGATGGTGTATGAGAGGGAGTGAATGGATATACATATGACAAGTTATTTATTGCATCGAGTATTTATATACGGCAAACTCCGAGATTCTTTAGTTTGGATAATCATAGTATCCAGCACAATGAGGAATTCTCTTGAGATTCGGTGTAGCCTAGAGTACTCCGTGTATACAAATAGTTACATAGTGTCGTACAGGGTTCGGCGATGGTAAATTACCGTAATACACATATTGTCAGCCACAGCCCTACAGCCACATTCGCACCTCCACACTCTGCGCCTCAGTGTCTATGATTGGTTGAATTATCAGCCACAAGTCGCATGCCTCTCCACTTCTCTTCCTCGTCGACCACTCAACAACTCAACAACTTCCTGCACGAACCAACCTCCTTTTCGGTTGATCCGCAAGACACGATCTGACCGCTGGTATTGCTGCTGCCTGTGGCTGTCAGTCTCCATTTTCCTGCGTGACCAACTCCACTACGCTAGTTCACAAATGTTCCCTAGTGGTACACAGCACTATTGATCATACAATACAGAATACAGAGTACAGACAAGCAGACTGACCAACAGCTGTGACATTCTCAACATTACACGAAATTCAAAAGAAATCAGAAATGTCATTAAGCTATGCATCATACATCATTAGTGGTTCGTCATCGTGTCAGTACTATCTTGTCGGGGGGCTATTCGCATTGCGCACCCAACCAAGTCAAATACAAGTTCCTGTCGTGAGAAGCAACAAAGTCCCCCTTCTACCAGATCCAGAATATCAAAAAAGAAGAAATGGATCAAAAGAAAGAAGAGCGATCTGGAATGAGTCGCAAGAGAGAACCAATTCAACACCCCAAAATCATGAGGAATGACCAAAAAATATGTTCCCATGTCCCAAATGCGCTGCAAAAATGGGTACCAATCCAGCCCAGCCTAGCCTAGCCCAACCAACAAACCAATCAATCAATCAATCAACTCCTTGATCCAAAAATCTGGAAACCAATCCTCACACATCATCCTACCAAACAATATATATCAAGAAAATAGAGTACACGAACCCGAACCAAGGGAAGTTATGGGAGGAGGGAAAGAAAAAGAAAAAGAAACTAAAAACAAACTTCGAACAATGCGCATTTCAAACCCATGAGTTGGAGTCGCGGCACTACGATCGGCTCACATGACATATGAATCATAATCTGATGGCAGCGGCTGCGAGTCAAGATAGAATGGTGTATCGAGGGTAGCATCTAGATCGAACGATGCCGAAACCGGATACGATTCAAACCCATGCATCAGCGTCGACTCCATGTCCACCGACGAACCATGTCTATTCGCCTCGTTCAATGGAGTCGATGTCAATCCCGCGGGTCGTTTCATTGCGCGTGCCTTAGAGGGATCATGCAAGGGTAATGAAGTCGAGTATCCATTCTCGATCACGTCCGGAATCACATTGGGTGTATTCTCATTGGCTCTCTCCACAGTTTCAACCATCCAATGCTTCAACACATCCATTGGAGGGTGGTTACCACCGCCCTTGCCTCCACGCTTCTCACTATCCTTGCCGCGGCCTCCGCGGCCCCTTTGACAAGGATTGAAATGTGTACGGCGAAGATGTGCTGCGGCATTATAATTCGCCCCATACCGTTTACCATTTCGACAGGCTTTGCAGTTGGCGAGGAAACTCTTGTCTGGTGAGATATCCACGCAAATCCATACCTTACGGACTGGCGCGTGGACACGGTCGATATGTCGACGGAGTTCATGTTCGCCGTGAAACCCCTCTGGTTGATCGTTGCAGATATGACAATATGTCTTTAATCGTGGCGGTCTTTGGACGGATGCTTTCGGAATGGCGGCCACTTCTTTCGCTGTCCCATCAGCGGAAGAGATGCGGACCATCCTGTGCGTATCTTGCAGGTCGGATTGGCTGTTGATGCTATCGCGCGATTCACGCTTGGGAGCGATAGGCCGAGCCGCATGGGCGACTTGTTCTTGGGTTCGGCGGATCGCGCGCGACGCCGGCATGATCTCCTCCGAGTCCTCACTAGAGCTGGAGAATGATTGCCTCATTTCTGATGCTTCGGGGAAAGAAGTTGCGGGTGGCACTGGTGGCCGAAAGGGAGTAGTGCTGGGGGCAGAGGTGGAGAAGGTGGAATTGGGGTCGGAGAAAGGAAAGGAAGTGGTGGGATCTAAGTCAGGGTAGAGAGATGAAGGGAAGGAGTCTTGATACGAGATACCAGAGGTGGCTGTGGGCACCCACTCTGGCGGGATGGAGTATGCTTGGTCCAGTTCCGGGCGTGGTCCCGTCGAGTTGAAGCGAAACATGTCAAAGCTGTCGATGATGGTATCAGTGGTCCCACTGCGAGTCATCTCAACCGCCGTCGTCGCGGATGGATCGGCCGTGGGGGAATTTTGTCCAGTCCGGTAATGAGCAGGTGGTACCGCTGCCGCTGCGGATGTCGGGATTGGGGTAGATTCTGTCGATCCAGTCACCAATCCCATAGACAAAGCGGAGCTGTAGGGCTGGGGTTCAGTGTCGGGCCCATCCAAGTGCTTCGCATATTCGGACGGGGAATATTCGTCGACATGATCAAGGCGCTTACTTTGGCCTGGTCCGAATGATTGCCGCTTTCCCATAGTTACCCCAGCTGGAGGATGCCAGTGGGAGACCGGGATTTGCTGGCTTTGCGAGCGCATCATTGGCGTGTGTCGATAAGAGGAACCTTGGCCTGGGCCCGAGAGCGGCGCACCCTGTCGGGGCGCATCCCGGGGAGATGAATGTGAAAGGGCGCGCCGCAGCTCGTGGGTCACCGGGAGATCCGGGCTCTGCCAAATGTCAATCCTGGGCTGATGGAGATATAGAATATGCGGGGGCGGAGGGAGGAAGTGGGAATGGTGGAGGTGAAGTTGGAGGAGCAAGAGACCAAGGTCACACATACGGTGGCTCGTCGTTTTGCCTGCGGAGGACCAGAACCAGGGAGCGTCCGCGGGGTGGCATCCTGTCGAGTCCTTTTGCCGGATTTGCCCAGTACAGTGTCTTTGTCGTCAACGGGGATGAACTGGCTAAGTTGCTGGCTCCAGAGCCGATTGCGTTCGGATTCCGGAAGGTGGGAGTGTCGAACCAAAAATGCATCGCGATACCCAGAGATGGCACTCTTGAACAGTTCCTCGTCGGCCTGGAGCGCCATGTCGCGAGGATGGGGGGCCTCTAGTGTCGGGTTGAGCTGTTTATCAGTATTGCAAAGGACGAGGTTTTGGAGAACAAGGGTAGAAATAGTTTCTATATGCATGTTAGTGCATGGAAAAAGGCCAACAAGAGTCTGCGCTGTGGCACCATTTGCTGCTGGCGCCAGAGACACAACTTACGCAGTTGTTTTTGAACCCCGATCTTATCGAGATGCGACGATAGATCGGCGGGTCGATAAGATGAACCAGACGATGGATGCGGAGTTGCGAGTTAAAAAGAATGAATTATGGATCACGGGCAGGACAAAAGAAGAATCATATCACAGCGCATATAGATGGGCCAGATTGGGCAGCATGGGAGGATGGGAAGAAGAAAGAAAGGATCGATACAAAAGTCCCAGGAGAGAATCACCACCGCACCCATGGCCCCTAAGGTTGTTCTCAGAATCTCCACACTACATTATACGAAGGAGGGTTTTTATCGAAGACCAAACACGGCATGGGGGATGTCAATCTTGAGTGGGCCAGAGGTCTGGACCCGGGGAGCCTTCTCTACCAATACGAACTCACAACTGCTCAATGACAGTGACTTGATCTCCTCTAGCTCATTCTGCATTTTATTCTAATCGACAGTGTATCTGTATGATACTTGCACCGAATGACAGGGCCGTTCGCTGACTATTCCCTGATTCTGAATGCATCCTGTGGGAATTGTTGGTTGGTTGATGTCTACCTGCAGCTACGGGCGGTGACGGGTTAGAAAACAGTCAAAGTGAGGCAGCGAACCGGATCGCCCCGAGTATCACCCGGCTGGTGTGTTTGGTGTGTTTGGGGGGAGGGAAGCGCAGATGAGAAAGCCCATGAGTTGCGGTGCTGGGACTCCTCCCACACTGTGCCGCCCCCCCCCCCTCTTCTTCCCCCGGAGCGCCTACTGCCGGGAGAGAATCCTTCGCCTACCACCGTTATGGCTATGCCCATGTCTCTACAACGTAGCATCCCACTCAGGGTTCGCTGCTTGATGAGGGTTTTTGTCTGAAGTGGCTGATGGGGCTTCTAGAGTTCCAAACCCACCATTTCGTGGAGCATATCCCCCAGTTCCCACCGTCTATTCGACTGCCACGTCGTCCTGCAGCTGGGCCATCAGTCGGGTCCTGCAGGTGACAAGGGAATGCTGCGCCCAACTGCCCGGACAAAGAACCGTTGTCCGTGGCTATGGGAGATGTCTCCAGGCTCGCGGGACAGGTCTGCACGAGGTATCTAAACTTGTACTTTGTACGATTGTCCGCCCACATATTCCGTGCTCATACCCCGATTCCATGCGGAGGCTACTCTCATCTAAAACCCATGGGTGATATGTATCTGTGTGACTGAAGCACAACATACATATAGTGCGAAACGCTAACCATCCATCATCTCCTGACGGTGTGTCGGTCTCAATTTCAGGGGGGTTTAGGCCGGGACGATCGCACACACTAGCGACAGTCCAATGGAGTAACGAACCATCGTGGTCACAATTTTAGCACATCCACACTGTGTGGCCAGTTTTCTCTTTCATCATGGGTCCATCCCGCAACTTTCGGGGATAAATCAACGAAGAGGAAATATTTTAAAACGCGATTGCCGCCGCGTTTCACCGAGTCCGCCTCAGCGGCTCTTCATAGGCGGCGGAAGAGCGAAAGCCTCGCGACGGATCGACGAGGTTTCAACCCAACCACAATGATCACACGTCGATCCTCCAGGAGTTAAATTTAGTGGCAGGAGACTCTATAACCAAAATGGGATGACTGTTATCTGTCAATTTTGATGTGTCATGTTACTACAGCTCTCGTGCGTCTTAGGGAGCTCTTCCCGAGGAATAAGACAATGTCATCACTCGAGGCAGACCTGGATAAGAGAAGCAGAGCGAAAGTTTCAGCTTGACGCTTTCGCAGCGAACATTCATACTGTTTGGACCTCCAAATGAGGGCTGGACGCGGCTTATTTCGTCATTGAGCGCCAGAGAAGCACGATGTATCCATTCAGCAGGGGTGGAATGCCTAGCTTCGCCGCCATTGGTTGCATACTAGGTGCTTAACGGCCAGTTGTTCTAGTTTCTACCTAGTTCCCCAATGCGGAGTACTATATGTACGTACATGACATGCTGAGGCAAGACAGTAAGCTTGTCAGAGCAGACACGGCCTCGAGAATCATGACGGATGTCTTCCAACTGACCTGACCAGTTCTTTATTTAGGTCTCCGACTGGGTATGCAGGCTGTGCCGCCCTGGAATCCACTGTTTTGCCGTGATTTTCCAATGCGGCATCTCTCACTCGCTAAGTCTTATCTCACTATATCACGTTATAATAGACCTACGCCTATACCCAATCTGCCCTCCATCTGACGAACAAGTGGCAACTTGGAAAGTATTAGGCCGCGACAGCCTGACCGGGCACTTGCGATGGAGTACATCTCCCCGGCCCAAGTCTGCAAGACCTCTCATTCTATCGCACATAACACGCGATTTGGCGAGACGAACTAGCCTTGGCTGGGTAACCTGGTCTGTTATTTTCGACGTGCAGCCTTCATATCACGGGTCTATGCACCCTCATTCCGACTGGGCTATAGATGCATTTGGCCTTGAATAGGAGCTGTTGGAACTAGGTCTTGTAGCTTTATTTCGAGTGAACTTGCCGTTTCCCGATATACTGGGCGAATTTTCAACCGTTTCATCGCTGGCTGCATGGTCACGGATTAAAGCTGCGTAACCTGATCGCGTGGCTTTGCCGCGGAAGATGCCGCCGCGGTAGTCTTCACGCTTTTGATCTCTCTTGAGCCTTGGGGTTTAGATTCTGTAAAGACATCCCTTTAAGGTCGGAGATTATATGCAAATCGAATATCTGGCCCTATGAGTGTTATATTCTAATCAGCTTCTATCATTGCGGGCACTTCCTGGATGATATTAGTAACTCTCCCTGGATGCCAGTTAGTTTGGTGGAATTTTCCAGCCTCCTGTTAATACTAGCAGTCACTACCAGCAGGACCTGGTTTGGTATTTCCTTCCGCTGGATAGATGTTCTCCAGGGAGCCCCAGGGCTACTCATCCTTGCTATCTCTGGCTATGGCATTTATATAGTATCTGTAAGTTACCCTGGTAGGTATTCCTGTCTTTGGTAAAAATTTAGATAGAAGGCGTTGTGTCAGCACAGGGATTACCCATGAGATTGATTCTGCTCTTGATTCTGCTCTTGTTACCCAGGTGCTACTAACAAATACTAGTATTGGTTGCAGGTTCTTGAGGACTACTGGTAGTCTTACCATCACTCTCGCCTTACTCCCCTACCTAGGCTTTCACGATAACGGGTACAGGTCTGGATGTGAAGAGCTTATGGTTGTCTTTAGTACCCTTCTGCCGATTGGTGAAAGCTGTGACCCTAGTGTTAATACCCTTAGCCAAGTAGAGTCCTACAATGGAAACAATAGAAACCAACGCCTCCTAGGAAATGAGCGCCTCGAAGCATGACATGGTCTGTTATGTATAGATCCAGTATAGTTACCAAAAAAATGAGCTTCGCCTCAGAGATACTACCATTAAGTACATTCAGCCCTTCGAGACTTTAGAAAAAAACCGTGAATATCATGATCTAAATTGTCGCATTACATGAATGGTTGGACATATACAGTAGTCCAAGTTCATTTTGTCTTTACTGTCGCTGGCACAACATGGTTGACTGACGTCAACGTCGCCACGCTGGGGCATCTCCAATAGTTGCGGGGACAGCCATGATGTGTGGAGATCAAATGGATGTTGTTGTCGAAATTACGTAGAGTATACAGTCTAATGGAAAGACGATGATCAACTACAGAAAGAAAGAAGACAATAAAGAAAAGGAGAACAAATTAAGAAACAGAATCAGAATTAGAAAGAAAACAAAAAAAAAAAAAAAAAAAAAAAAGGCTGTATACTTCATAGCCACGTGACCAGCCACGTCATAAGTCGACTCCAACGGGGAAACCCTTTTTCTCCTGGAAATTTTGGTTGCGTTTTGGATTTCTTCATTTCCGTTTGTTCTTGTGTCTGTGGAGCCTTGTATTCTGCTCATTCTCAGTCTCATTTGATTTCTTGGTTTCTTCCATCAACCATGTCCGACTCGACCCTCTACCTCTACACCTCCTTGACAGCGGGCTCCTCGCACATCGTCACCGCGACGGCCCGCGTGGAGACTATCCTCAAGGCCAACAAACTCCCTTTTCGAGCCATTGATGTTGCAACAGATGAAGCTGCACGTAAACTCTGGGGCCGTCGATCCAAAGGCAAGAAACTGCCTGGACTGGTGAAATATGGAGATATCGTCGGAGTATGTGATGTGCTTGTCTTTTTTGTTTTTTGCGCAAACTACCCCACGCACTTAATACCCCTGATAAACCCTGCTGTTGCCCCTCATTCCTCATTTCTTTGCTTCACTTCGACATGGAACTGACTCCACCTTCGTGTAGGACCTGGAGCAGATTGAAGAATGGAATGAATTTGGCGAACTACGCATGGTCGTGAATAGCGTCCAGGATTTGGGCGGCATGCCTGCCACCAGTAATCCCCTCCCCGCATCTACCGAACCCGAACCTACAACCCCTAAACCCTCCACCATCAAAATTCAAAGCCCACCCGTTACAAAGACCGAAGAAAAGAAGGACGAAATGGCCGTTCTGGCTCTTCGCCAGGCGAGTCAAGAAGCTGCCTCTCAGGCAAAGAATAAGGGTGACGAGAAGAAAACATCTCAAGAGGAGTCCAAGTCCACCACCGAAGGAGCTGCGAAATCCACGACCTCGACCAAGACCCATCGTGGCTCTGTCGCACCAGAGTTACCAGACACTGCGACCGATTCCCCCCAGGGCTTAAAGCGACCTACGATGGTGGTTCCTGAAGCTGCGGCCGTCTCGTCTGCCAACTTCCATGTTGGCAACGCAGAGATGCTGGGACTTGTTGAACATCACCGAGGATCAATCATCCCGTCTACCACTAGTGCTGACCAGGACCCAGTAGTCAGTCAGATTCGACAGTCTATCAGCGGTAAAAACAACGAGGGAGGAGACATCGCGGCATTGCGTCAAGAGGCCGCCCAGAAACGGCAATCCGATGAACCGATTGTGGAAGAGGCTACCCAGAGTGCCGTGGAGGAGCCGAAAGAGAATGTAGATGGAGACGACAAAGGAAAGGAGAACAATAAGGAGGAGGCCAAGAAAGAGGAGGAAAAGAAGGAAGAAGAGAAATCTGCAGAGCCCAAGACTGAGGTTGGTTCCGGTGAATCAACCGTATCTGCGGAGAAGTAAATCACACCCTTTACGACTAATGAATTTGTACATGAGGCGATGTACTGTTTGCATAACCGTTCGTGATATACCACTTTGAGGAATCCTGGCGATCGCTCAATCGTATTGTTTGTTTCTTTTGGCTCATCCAATATAAGACCCAGTCGATCATTGCATGCCATTCATATCTCATGATTATAATCACGTAGTTCCACGCAACAAAGTAAAAACAGACCAGCCAATTGCATAAAATGATAACGCCCAACCCCCTTTTTATGAACAAAAAAGATAAAAAAAAATGAAATGAAAAAAAAAGAATGGAAAAAGATATGGAAAAACGGAGATATACTGCACAAACCCATGTCAAGCTCTCCGCTATTTTTCCAGCGCACGACGCTTCTGCACCGCATCACGCAACTTCGCAATCACATCAGCTGGATCAGCAGCACCAAAGATCGCAGAGCCTGCAACAATAACATTTGCACCGGCATCAGCAGCCTGATCGATTGTTCCAAGACCCAATCCACCATCAACCTCGATGTTGAGATCCGGATACCGTGCGCGCAATGCTTGAACCTTTGGCAATTCGGAAGCCATGAATTTCTGACCACCGAAACCGGGGTGAACTGTCATAACGAGAACCATCTATAACACAAACACGTTCATTGTTAGAATAGGAGATGTGTGGAGGGGTAAAACGGTGGGTCACTCACGTCGGGGCGCTCGTTGACGTCTTCACTGTCGAGGATATCCCAGAGAACATCAACAGGGGTATCAGGCTTAATTGCAACACCGGCTTGCATACCCTCCTCATGGATATATTTGATCAATTCACGAGGACTGGTACGGGCAGTAGTAGTTTTATCAGTAGGATCGGTCGCGGCGACGGAGGAGACGGCAGCTTCATAATGGAAGCAATAGAGATCGCAACCGGCTTTCTTGAACTCGTGAACCCATTTATGAGGCTAAATTCAAGGTATTAGATATGTCACGTAGAGACTCGGGGTACAATTGCTAGGAGCTCTCCGAAGCTCCGCTCCTCTCCAACTTACCTCCATAATCATCATGTGGCAGTCAAAAGTGCCACGAGCGCAAGGCTCAAGTGGTCGGTCAACACAACCACGAATCTGAGAGACCACGGGGCATCCGATAGTCATGTTGGGGACAAAGTGGCCATCCATGATGTCGACATGCAACCAATCGGCGCCTTGCTCCATCTTGCGGGAGCAATCATGGCCGAGATTGGAGAAGTCGGCGCTGAGGATTGAAGGGGCGATAATCGCGGGAGGAGACATGATGAATTAGTGTGAAAGATGATAAGGGAGGTGGGAAGAGTGAGAGAGGAGAAAGTAGAGGTAGAAGAGAAGATCGTGGGGGGAGGGGAAAGTCGAGTGAAGCTCGTCCGATGTTTACTTCAGCGTGGCAACCCAAGGGTGGATTCGTCTGGAGTTGACCGGTTGTGCTACACACTTGATACAGTTGGTTAAATTTTGGTCTGAATCTATTGAGTCTATTCAATCTATCTTATTTGTTAATCTTAAATCTATTCTTTCTCTTTATTTAACTATGACTCCTAGTTGAATTCCACCGCATCCGTCCAATTTTTTTTGCCATGATGCAACCGGTGATAAGGGCTCCGCGACTCACGTGAGATCATCGTGAGTCTGCGTTGGTTTTTGCTGCAGTTGGAATCCACTCAAGTGGATTGCTTGGGGGATAATCACCTCCATTCACGATCCTTGGCTTGGTCTATCTGGTCCACTGCAGGATTACCCGTTTCGGTCATTCCGATATCGTCCTGGACTATTCAATAATACATAACATCTGTAAACTCACCTCTCCATGCTCCGTAATGTAGTTCACTTCGGTGTCTCCAACGACTGAAGCTCTTCCACAGATTAGGTCTAGTTTCAAAAATTCCGCATGTCGGCTGACCATCGACAGGGGTACGTCGATCTAAGATGATTGGGGGAATCGCCTGGAATTCGCATCGAATCTTGGAAATCGGCACAACACCGACCTTCAACCCGCCAATCGAGTACCCTGTAGAGTACTTTCAACTAAAAACACTGTATACGGCGATGGGATAATCTTAAACATGACCTCAAAATCCTACACCCATGAAAACTGTACTTACCCCACATATCCCTTTCTACGGAGTACATACGGAGTACTGTACAATGTACAGAGATCCAAGCTCATCCCTGCCTCGGCACGGAGTATCGGATACACAGCGAACAGAAAATCAATACCTAACCTCAAGGAAATTTTAACTAGCTGCAGTCCTTCTAATCCTTTTCCAGTCACCTAATCTCATCAATGAACTTCAATAGCCGGCATAACCGCTCTTTTGCCTGCCCGAAATAGAGCGGGGACTCATCTTGACGGGGGGCGTCTGTCTTCGGCGCACTGTAGTCCGGCCACCACAAACTATGGAAAATCCCACCAACATGACGCATCCCAACCGTTTTGAAAGGGGATTACTCCAAAAATCACCAAGGGGTTGTTGGAAGTAATCTGGTTCGACATCCTGCACGTGTTGAGATCATCGATAGATCATTTCTTCGGGTTCTCCTAACTGGGATGAACGTGCCGGTCCAGCTTGACATACATACTATGTATTTACTAAATACATAGTTTGCTGTCCAAAATTAGACTACAAATGATCTTGGCTCTCATGACTTCACAGTGACATTCAAGAAAATAGCTATTCGTTGAAGAGAACAGGATAATACAATATACTATGATCATCTGCCATCGGACTTCGCCAATAGCTTCCAAATTTCCGTTTATTCCCTGTTCGTCGGGTTTGCGCCACCAGAAGAGGGGTAATGTTCATAATGATTTGCAAAATCTTGAACTAATAGAGGGAGAGGGGCCCGGAGAAGAAAATTATAAATAACCAAGTCGTAATTGGGAACGATCTATGCATAGAGTACATAGAGAATATCTTTGGAACACATTCGCTGATGGACTTCCCGTTGGTACATTCCACAGATCGGCTGAATGGCTTCTAGATTGCTCGGTAGACTATCTTCTTAATAAGCTTAGTCCGCCCTGCAGGGTCGACAACGTGTTCGTTCAAGGCCCGCTTTATCTCTGCATTTTGCCTCTGCAGATCTGGTGCATGCGCGGAAAAAGGTTACTTCTCCGTCTCGAGGACTTTGAGTTGGAGATGTCTCTATGTACATATCCGCTGTCAGTGTCAGCTCCATAATGACGTACGGGCGATCTGTCGGTATCATATGGAGCGGTTCTTTCCGTGTCAGCGCAGTATATCGGCGATGGGGCGAGTTTATGAGAAATGGAAAATGAGAAGATTCTGTCTACCTCGCTTCTATCTACACAAGTGCCCGCTAGTTTATTCTTCAAGCCTGTAATCTGACTTAGACAGTATCACCAAAATAATTGGAGCTATTGATTCGAAAGATTGGCATCTCTCATCTCGAATTACATTAAAAAGCCACCAGGGCGAGTATAGCTAGGGTATCAACATGAATCATTCATCCCACCCTAATAGTGGGACACACGTCTGCGCTTCGGCTTCATAGCCCATCCAGATAAACAGGTCCAGCCTGCACCATTCTTACGTCCTTCATCGAACATAGCCCCGACCCCCTCCAACAACTTCGACCTGTCACGACCCATCTCCATCCGCAATTGAACCAGCCACTGTTCCCACATCCATCCTCCAAGAACACCCGTGATGCTTGCAATATCCGCAGTACTACCAACAGGACCCTGAACCGCCTCATACTCTTCAATCAGACTCTGCACTCTTGGCGCAGGGGCTTCGCGAGGGACTTGTGGCTCGATTGGCTCCATTCCCATGGGTAGGAACATCCATGCCCGCTTGATGTCTGCGAAACCACTACCACGAAGTCGAGATAGAAAGCTTTTCGATGCGACAGGGTCATATCCGCGCTTGCGGAGATTGAATGCAAACTCGACAGAAGATGCCGCGGCCAGAGGACCTGGATGCGAGATCTCTGCGTCCAAAAGCATGAATTCCAAATGTCCGCCAGGCTTGAGGCAGCGAAGACACTCCTTCAAGACGAGATCATATTCATCTCTATCAAAGCCAACGGGGCGTTCGGATTTCAGAAGGGCGTGCAGTGAGCGCGTACTGATGACATCGAATTGGTTGTTCTTGAATGGAAGTTCCCAAAGCTTCGTCACCGATACTGTACGGTGATTCCGAGGACCTTTAATTCCATCATTCACGACGTGGTTCTCTGCAACAGCTGAGTAAACTTTGGCATGGGGAAACTCATGTGCAGCATGCCAGGCCCACTCGCAAGAAGAATGACCTCCGAGATCCAGGATGCGGACTGTTCGTCGCTTCTGCCCATCCTTGGCCCTCGATGACTTTTGGCATCGAGTGATTTGTTTTCCTGCTGGGCTGGTGAGGAGTTTTCCACCATTCAGGCAGCGAAGAGCATCAATCGCCCACATGGGTTGACAGAGTTGAGCCAAGACGAGCTGTTCTTTCTCGAGCTTCGAGAATTGAGCTTTCTCGGCGAGAACAGATGTGATGATTGAGTTCCTGGGAGCTTTGGAGAAAGGGCCCTTGTATGCTGGTCGCTCGGCGCGGACAAGATCGTATTTTCCTGTCAAGCAGTTGATGTGCATATCCACAAGCCCAAGACGGAATGATTGAATTGCATCGAATCGCATATTGCGATGCAGAAAACCATCAGTCTTCTCTGCTCGTTGACGAACAGACTGGAATCCTCGCCAGTAGATTGAGTCCTTGCTAGCGAGAACAGGAGGTCGAGGGCTGATTGCATCTGGGACACCTTCCACGAAACGAACAGCTTTCTTGGTCCCGTTTTCTTGACTCTGGAGTATATCTTCGTCTTCAATATTAACAGCCTCCTCGGCGGACTCGACTTCATTGACGGGATTCGTCTCATTCAGGGCAGCCATGTAAGATGCTTGAGCGGCGAGCCAAACACTGGTTCTATCAAGGCTAGCTGCGGCACGATCTTGAAGTTCTTGATCGTAGCATTCGTCGTACTCATATGGATTTGCTGAGCGAGGAATCTCCTGTACCGCTTCAAAAGTTGCACTCATTGGGCTTTCTTTGCGATGACCGTGCTGAGCCTGAGTTGGCGTGTCGCAGGGAAGCTTGATGGCAGTCAGTGGTCCGTCACCATCACGAATGGCGGTATCAGGATCTTCTTCTTCGGGACGGTCAGGCCAGTCGATCACCTGTTCGACTATCTCGCCTTGATCCTGGCGCCAGGGCAGGTTATAGAAGCCTTCAGCCGTCGCGGACGTCGGTACATGGTTGTGGTTCGGGATCGACCAGGTATGACGGGCTCGCGGGGCTAGTGATGCAAAGAATCCACCAGGAGACGGAATGCTGAGCTCGCTGAAACTATATGAAGACAGTTCCGATGCTGGAGTAGCTCCTTCAGCACTACGTGGTCGACTTGGTGGTGCCTGAAGCTGCCACATCTCATCATTGCTCGAGGATGTCTCAGACCATGCTTCAGGTGTGCCATTAAGAGGGATATGCTGAAGCATAGCCAAGGCACCATCGGGTAGGTATAGCCCTCCATCTGACGGGGTGGGTTCTCTGGATGGTTCCTCGACAGTATCATTTGGCGAAGTTGAAGGAATTTGAGGGAATCGACCAAGAACATTCCTCCAATCCTCATGTGGACTCTCGAGGGCAATTGGCACTTCTTCGACATTGGAATTGGAATCTTCCTCCGCCAGACCACCCCTTTCGCTGCCATCCATATCAGGCCGTACATGTATATCGTGCACATCCCAGTTTGTGTCCGGAAGCGAGTGAGTGTCTGGGGTGGCGAGTGCACTCAAGTTAGACTCCTGATCGGAGGATATACTACCATCCAGAGAGGGTGGAGCATGCGATGCAGGTACTAAACGGGCGAGCATCGAAAGCGCCGCGGGAGAAACCGGTATCTTGGGTGGAGGAGTAGGAGGAATTGGCGAGTTCTTGCATGCAGAATTCACGGAATGCCATGCTATAGGCGAAGATGGGATGTCAAGAGTCAGCGCACGCTTACGATTACTCCCCGTGGAGGTCACGGAATTCCTTGTGACTGGTGTCACCAAGCTGTTAGGCCTTGTTCCAGGCTCAGAGAAGCAGCTATCGCTCACGCTGACATCAGTTGAATGATCGTCGTCCATTTCGTCGTCATCTGTCGCATCATATAAATCATCGAAGCCCTGCATCTGTTGTTGCCATTCCGTATCCGAGCACGATGAAGTTGTGTCTGCTGAAAGAGGCGACATCAAACGAGCGAGTCGTACATTTGTAGGGAATGTGAGTCCTCTGGTCTTTAGCGTCAATTTGGGACTGATGACTGGTTTGGCTGTAGGAGGAGGGCTACCAGCGCCCTTCTCATCTACAGTTTCGCGGTTATCTTCAATTATAGTATTAAGCACCGTCCCCCGGGCCTGCCGGACGGGCGGCAATCGAGTTGGACGAACAAAATCTGTCATTTTGTATCCACTTCGAGGTTTAGTGCAATTCAAATAGAGGCGAAAAGAAGAAGAAAAAGATAAAAAAAAAAAAGCCGTAAGAGTATGTGTGTGTGTGTGCGCAGACTCGGATACTGCGAGGCTCTATAGGTATCTCAGATAATAAGAAAATGCATCGACACCGTTCAACGGGTCAAAAAGGTTCAAGCAAAGAAAAAAGACAAAAGGAAGAAAAAATGCTACAGCTACCAGAGCATGAAGCACACGAATGAATATGACGAAAAGAAAGACGCGAACTCCTAGCAAGTGCCCGGGCCGTTGGAAAGGTCTATATAATCGAATGGGCGCGTATCCGGCTCTGGGGGAAGATGTGCATGACGAAAAGTCGATCCTTGTTCATAGTGATCAAGTGGAGCTACTGCAAGTTTGGGCACCACTAGCTCGTCTTGTACGATGATTGAGGACCGAAATTCTCTTGGTGAAGGGCGTTGATTGGTGTAGATGGGAAATGGGCGCGTCGCTCAGTGTTGAGTCTTTGTCGGGGAGACAAATGCCCAGCAAATTTGGTCTTCTTGGAATATGCAGAATGGGTTAACCTGCGAGGACTTAACCCAGCCAACAACAAATCAGAGAAGGTATCGATGTGATGAAGCTCTCGAGGTTGCAGATCGAATGTGAAGGGGCCACTTGATTGGCGCTCTGTAAGCGCCCGGCTTTACTATCTTTAGTGACTTAGGGTGACTTAACTCGTTCAGGCGACCAACCTCATGACGGTGTACCATCAATATCACCTTTTTAGGCAAGGAAAAAGCGGGTTAATTATCCCGCATGATATAGAAGTCATGCAAAAGGAGGAGGGGAAGTCCCAAAATGATGAGGCTTGAGGGTGTGATATTCCCAAATATCCAATCATCGTGGATATTTCTCGGAAGGCCGCTGCTAGGGTTACATACTTAATCCGGATTAATTATAGAAATACAAACGAATTGATGCAAAATGCATGCTCGGTGCCGAAACGTAGTGCTATGGCTCTACAAAGTTGTACTTACTCGGGTCTACATCTGATCGTGCCATGCAGAGAGACGAAGACGGGCGCATCGAACACGATCAGGATTGGTTATAATGACTCGAAGCCAATCACTGAATGAATGTTACAGTATCGCTTTGGCAAGATACTCCGAAATCAGGCAAAAATTTAGCGTATACTAGATGACCATGGCCGACTTCCATCCAGCAGAGACCGAAGAGGAAAATCATCCTTCACTAAAGGAATTATTACGGGAGGTGATACCAAGATGAATGTCGAGCAGGCTTGAAATCTGGCGAGATCGGTTTACATAGAATCATGCACTGATGAAAATTTTGTTTCGCAATCGTTCATTTCGCTTCGTCGCAGGTTTGACAGTGTCCTGCTCTCTTCAAGCGCTGGTTGTACCCATCGTTTCATCCATTCCGAATGCAAGATCTGTTGTGCTGTCGCTCGTTCGTTCGGTATAAAGACTAGCATTGTTTGAAGTATTTTCCGGAAAGCCCTCTTCTCTTGCTCTGTCACGGTTTCTAGGCCCGCTTCAGCGCGAGGATCTTGTATGCAGTCGTCAAATCTGTCTTCCCAGGTCCGGCGTATTCCATTCGGACCTCGAGACGAATCTGGATTCAAATTTAACTCTCCATCCTCATTGAACCATTCTAATCTTTTTTCTTTTTTTTTTTTTTTTTTCC
>Ga0209673_1000160_pt1 | contig 142218 bp, 142 predicted proteins | sample AraplaCol_mMS_r2_2_FD_184274 | JGI IMG/M metagenome (GOLD analysis project Ga0209673, IMG submission 184274) | Arabidopsis root microbial communities from North Carolina, USA - plate scrape MF_Col_mMS_r2 (SPAdes) (version 3) | ecosystem: Host-associated > Plants > Roots > Endosphere | place...
TTTTAAAAAAAAAAAAGAAAGAAAAAAAAAGAAGGCCAGTCCGCCGGTAGACCCTCAAAATCCAGCCCAACACATCTGCATTGTCTGATTTCCTTCAAGGAGGAGAAACCCCTGCACTCTTCCCTTGGGATTGATCTGTTGGAAGAATAAGCAACCACTTAGGGTGAGCACCGTTGCCTTTTCGATTTATACGCTCACCCAACCAAATGACTCGTTCCCATTCCACGAGTGTAAAATTCTCATATTCGCGAGCCCACAAGATGGCGAGCAATGTGCAAATCAACAAGCTTTTGGCGATTCATAACAAGCTACTTCCGGCGTCCTTCTTTGACTAAAAGCCGACGGATTGCCTCCTTTTTGACCTTATAATCAACCACTTTCAGAAGGTCGCCATAGGTAATATTAGGGTTTGCCCTAATCGCATCATTCAATCTCTTCTGATCATCTTCATCAAGCAAAGAAGGGCGTCCGGAGCGAGGAGAAGTCTCATTTTGATGGCGTTTAGCCTCGCGGGTAACGGTGGTTTTGATTGTATTGATAGGAATCTCAGGATATTGATCATGAATCATCTTGTATGACCACCCGGCAACGTTCTTCAATTCCACTAGTTTGGTGCGCATATAACTGTCCAGTTGGTGATTGCGGCGCCGCGGCGTATGCTGCCCTGAATGAGAGCAAAATTGCCTATTGACTGCCCCCCTAGGCATGGTGAATGATGTGGATCAAATCGAAGGAAGTTTAGGATAACGCGTTTAGCTGGGCGCTATCTAGCGCATGGGAGTAGGGCGGTGTGAGCGGTCAGGGGCGTGCGGGGTGTTTTAAACTTAAGAGGTAGCACTGTACGAGAGGCGGACGGTTTGTAAGGTATCGAATGACCTTATTCGTTGACTAGAGCCATTACTGAAAAAAGTACGATCTAGTAAGTTATATTGAAGAACAAGTGCAACTCTTTGTTTGCCTGCTTTGCACTGACGTGCCGCAATACGAATGCTGCTATCTTGTAGTTTTTCAAACCGTACATGATTTCTTCATAGCTCTTATATACCACAAAGAAACTTACTTTTACCGCACAAGAATGGAGGCCGTAAATAATACACAACCAGCTAGACTACGAGACGAAGTACAGAATACAGAAGGAATGCACTGGGAATAGGCCTGGAAGAATCTAGCAGCTGGTATTGGCTGGACACTTCCGTGGCAGAGTCAACTTAACGGATCATGACAAGTTGATGATATCTTTGTCTTCGGTGATCCCCTCATCCGGTCGCTATGTAACATGACAGCTCAGAAAAGGCACTCTAGAACTCATAGTCAACCTTTTCAAAGCTGTTTTGGGTGAAGACTAGATACCCTATATGCGAATAGGATAGCGTCGGATCAGGCATTCTTTGACAATTTCACATTTTTCTTATTTCGCTCACTTCTTTCACTTATAAACCCCCTACATAGGAGAGCGGAGGACACTAAGTGCAGGACAGACCAACAGGAATATGAGCGTGACACTTAGGCGAACCATCAAACATAGGGATGCAATCTTCAGAAATGATTTAGGGAATAGGGGCACCTAGATTTCTGATCATTAACTTGATAATTATCTATAACGTCACTATAGTTTGCCTCCGGAATCCAGATATACCTAGAGATGACTGATTTGCAGAGGGCCAACGTCCCTTGCTGAAAAAATACCTTTCGGACAAACAAAGTGCATGCGGAGGGAATGGGCCATACTCTATGTTCCACCAATGCCTCGTGCAGCCTCTATGCGTCTGTAAACTGGACCAGTCTCAAAACGAATACAAAGAAAGACAGGCACCAATACTGAGAGATACATGGAAAACGTTCGTAGCCGTACTGAATGTGTGAGACGAAAACGGAAGAACCCTAGAAGTGCAATGTAATTTCAGGGTAACTGCTTGGGCGGTCAGGGTTGAAGCACCTTCGCCATGAAACCATGAAGGGGAAGCTAGTGAGATTTTTATGCACGGGCATGACTAGGGAACCTTAAAATTCCGTTTGGAGGCAGACACAGGGGCAACATCAACATGCTGAAAATAGCACAATCACTGTAAATATATTTTAGGCAAATGGCCTGCTCAGGCAAGTACATTCCCTTTGGCGTAATAAGAATGTCTAAAGCCAACAGCTTAAACGCACATTGAACCTAATTTCTCTAACTAAAAGTTGGTCAAGAAAAGAAATCCCAATGGCTTCAAGGCCATTATAAAGGCCCAGAAAGTCTTGTGCAGGGCTAAGACAACATGGGAAAGTGTAATACCAGGTTCATATGTCTCCTCATCTTCGATACTAGCGGAAGACAGACTTACATTTCCAAGGAATTGTAAAGTCGACCACCTGGGAAAATTTGAATGGATGTATGGCTCTGTTTTTCATTCTTCCTCTCCGATCGAATCCTCGATAAAGGTTTGGCGGTTCCACTGAAGGCTTTTCTGACTCCGAAAATCAAAAACTAGCAATTAAACAGTCATCAAAACTATGGTAATCAATCCTACGCTGTTTTCGCTGATTTTATTCCTTGGCTGTTACCTAACTACAACAAGTCTCCTTCCAAGGAATGTTTGCAGCGCCAACTGGATACTCAAGTATTTTTCAAATGGACTCGAAGACCATCCATGGACTCTCCAACAACGGATCCTGGTTCCTCCACATAGATTGAAAGTTGCATCGGGATCCGCTTTTCTAATATCGCTGAAAGACCAATCAACCTCGATTCGCATTTCGAACCAATCGCACCTCGGCAGCCTTCGTTTGGCGCAGATATTCTTGCTTCTGCTGCACTTTACGCAGTCAATCCCTTATTTTGGGCGGGCTCGAGTGCTGCCTTAGCTAGTTGTCAATCTCGTGGTCCTTGGCCCAAGTGAGAAAAGCAAATAACGCGCAGCAAGACATCAATGTGCTCTAGGGCATCTTCTATTTGGAGGGTAACCGAAAAATCCTACGCACAGGCTCTGGAGACGAACAAGGCAGAGCCGTCACTTCTGTATTAGTGTCCAGACTCCCAAGTATCCTTCAGAATATTTTTATATACATCTTGGAAGATTTCAAAGAGGTTTTCATGTTCAATTCGCCTCTGCAATGTTGAGATGCTCATGACTTTCTGAGCCTGTAGTGGCTCTGAATCCTCCATTTTCTTCTGGAGACGTATAACGAAGTCCATTAAGTACTCATTTGTGGACCATGGCTCGTTCAATGCTCCTCCGCAAATGTCTATGTGTGCTTTGATGACATTTCCGATGAGGCTGAACGGCTGGAGAAGAATGGCGATAATCCAGGGCCCGCGTTCCAAGTCAAGTTCATTAATGTACAAAGGAGGCTTATCGCGTGGAACATTCCCGTCGCACTCGACCCGGAGATATGAGACGTGTTGCACTTTTCTCAAAGTCGTACATATTGATAATAAGGATTTCCGTACCTCTGGGACGGTTGATACGTACTGAAAAGGATTGACTTCAAAAATAAAGGAACGGACCTCGGATATCGGCACTCCATGGAGGCACGGGAAATTAGACATGAGTTGCGAAGTATCAGGCTCTGTCCCAAAATATATCGTCTCTCGATGGAAAACGTGACGGAGATCTTCGCACATCTGACGACAGCAGCAAAGCATGTTCAGTAAGCAGCTATGGGGCTCATGGATTGAAAACGAGAAAGCATATAGGAGATGGGACTTTCCGTCAGCTGCTAGAACAAACGAGTAAACTATGTCTCGAATCTCCAGAGGCAGTTGGAAGAAATCAAATGGCGGCTTTTGTGCTGCTGCAACAGTCACAAGTGGGGTTACTCCTGAAAATTCCGAGTAAATTGCATCATCGTGCGTGATACCATCCATGGCGTGTAAAAGCAGAAATAGAGTGAGGTGATCGATAGAGATCGACAAAACCAAGACGATACACCACTCTTCTTATATAAACCAATAGCTTAGTCAACTTCAGCGTACTAAACTTTGTTTCATGTCCGAAGCCTAGGGAGCTCTAATAATTAAAGCTATTAACATGTGGTATTTGAATCCGGTGATGCAATGTGGAGCTACGACAGCAGAAATTCCTTCCCATAGTAAGCAGCAATGTCGAGAAGTAGAGGGTAACTTACCACTGTACAAGGGTGATACTAAGAGTAACCACCTTTCTTCGTGTACTTTACAATAGTTTTGTATGCTTCGAATTACGGCTGTCGTAACACCGTGTACATTACCTAGCTGTAGGGTATTTCGACTTGTCCCAAGTAGTCGCTCTTTTCTTTGATCCATCAACCTTCCGATCCAAGCTACGTTCCGCTTACTTAACCTCATCTAATTGCATATTCGTCCAAGTGTATTACTAGCCTGTACTATATAGCCGTTCGCCATACGTAGAGTTGAGCGCCCTAGACGTGAGGCATCTTTTGCACGCCGAAGCATTAGCCCTCAGAATAATCTGATACCAACATTATAGGATCTCAAGGAAATTACTCGGGAGTAGTCAAAGCAGTGGTTATATTATTGGGTTATGTGGCTTTCTTAAGTGCTATGTTTGAGGAAACTAATGGATAAAAATGGGAAACTTAGCCTATTAAGTCCCGATTCCAGATTTTCAGCACATACAAAAACAATAGACATATGAAGGCGGGTATGGGCAGATTTCGCGCTATTATGTAGTACTGAGAGTGTTCTGGTGATTTCTCCACTCCTGGAGGTAGTTCGGAACGCCTGCCACCTTATTAAGCTCACTGGCTTGTGGTTCTCCGACTCGCTGAGAGATTGGAAGCACTCCTGTCCAATAGGTCCCAACCACAGATGCGTCTTTCAGATCTCTCCTGTCATCGACGGGGCCTCCAGTCCGAACCTTCACGCTTGCACTCTCGACTTTGATCCTGACGATCTGCGTTTGATTCAGCTCTGTTTTGGTGGGTGGGGTTCGCGAGTTCTCCCATCGGCCAGGCACAAGTCCATTTGTGATGAGCTTCATTGCAAAAAGACGCTCATGCTCATCGGTGACAATTTCAGCATGGCCGTGTAGGATGGCGGATCTGTAATTGCAGCTGTTGTTGAATGGCGTCAAGGCGAGAACAATCCCATCTAAGATACTAGCAACAACACAGACAGGCAAACCAGCTTCGTGGTTTTCAGGAAGCTTCAGAAGCCGTGACGAAACATGGCCGTGAATGTAAAGGTCGAGATGTTGAGGGTCATGATTAGAATCAGGGTGTTTGAAAGAGCCCATTTCCCCAATCATGGGCAGGGTTGCTGGGAACGGATCATTGGGATAGTCGGAAGGGAGGAACGAAACATGTAGAATTGGCGCCTGATTGACGATTGAGTGAACAGCACCAGCATCATAACTGGCGCGATTTGATCGGCGATGAACCTGGCTGCGTGGATGCACTGAATAGGAGTCGGGAGGCATTATGGAAATACTTTAGAACTTGAATAGTATGTGTATGATCATAGGCTTGATAGCTGGGTGGATGACCCCTCTTATTCACTGCGAAGCTCGCAGGATTCCAAATATGACGTGAAATAAGACATGTTGAAAAGAGCAGCAGAATTACGCTGATATCATAGAGTTCCAGATGAAAACAGCCCCTTTTTTCTTCTGCAACTTCCTACTACGGCTGAAACACTTAAAATGATGTCAGGGTGCTACTACTTATGGACTTCGGTCCATTTTGCGACTGTAAAAGTATCTCCTCGCGCTGATATGTTCCCTTTCTTTGGTATAATGACGTTCCGACATTCTGTTACTGGTAGCTTTATACATTAAATCTTTCATGGTTACATTCACAGCAGAGTTGCATTGCACAGTAATTCCTTCCAGGGTAGAAGTGGAGATTGAATAGAGCTGTAAAACTTCTAAACCAGCTGTTTCGATATGCAGGAGGATATTATGACGGAATTCCAAGGGTAAAAATGGCAGCCAATTTACCCGTTCGCATCGCATACAAGTGCACGAACACAGTATGGAGGAGTTAGGTTTCTTCAGAAGTTTACAAGGTAGGTGAAGCTTTAGGTGAATCCTTTACTGGAGAGATTCCGATGGGCATGTCTACCTTCGCCCTTCAGGGAACAGTAGGTGAGAAATCTTCTACTCAGTCATTTTGCATAGATACCACCGGAGACAGACTGGCCGGACGGCTGATTAATACCGGTGGCAGCCGATCATCAATTACTCCAAGGTCTATGCTAGACACCTATCTTACAGGCAGAAGTATAAACCACCGGCACCTTATTTCGTCCGCTCTGTTGTCAGATTATACCGACTTGAAGTTATGAGCGCAATTAACACCCTGCCAGAGTATTATGCTACGGAAGACAAGATTCAGCTTCTTGAGCAGTACAGTCCTGATGTTTTTTGTAACATGATTTTGCAAAGGTCATTGTGGACCTGTGGAGTGGGTAAGCCATTTACGGAAATGGACTTCAATATCGATACTTGCGCGGACCAAAACGAGATTCGGGGGTCGTATCATGATCTTAGAGGGGTGGTCGACAACTTTATCCGGTACGGCGGGGCAAAAAAGACAAAATGGGCTGAATGTGTTAGAGTTTACAAATCGATTCTTCTTCCCCAAAAGGGATTGCGGTACAAGCCGTATGAGTTACTAGATTTAATGTGCCATCTGGCGTTGCTGCTTTGTATCATAATATTGGATCAGCACAAAGCTTTTGCGGCTTGACTACAGGAAGAAAGCAGCTCTGACATCGATACACAAATATCATCCGCCAACCTGCTGGCGAATTCTTGACTCATGCCGGGACGACAGACTATACGGAGAACTTCCACATTTTGTCCTCCATTTGGAAGTGTGTAACCTGCATCAGAAATTAGAGACCGCCTTCTGCTCGTTGATAGGGTGTGACTCACATGGAAGCATGTAGCCTTTGAGCTGAAGGCTGGAGCTCAGTCCTTTAGGGCTAGCACTTGGATGCTGGTTTTCCACATCTTTAGAGAAGGTGAAGACCACAACCGGCAGACCAGCATAGTAAAATGCGCTTGAGTCCTCATTCTCATCCATGTGGCTTGCCTGCCCGATATCTACTTTCCGGTGAATGTTGCTAATGCATCGGAGGGAACGGGTGGCTTCAAGTTTCATACTTAGCAGCCGTGCGTTTGCCAGTAAATGCTCAACATTATCCCTGAAGCCCTCAAATCCGAGAGAGAGAAAATTGAAATATTGCGCTACAACATGGCCCCCTGGACGTGAGAAGCTCAATGTGTAGCTCTGATGAATGCCACTTAAGTAGCTTATGTCGAAACGAAGATGTCGGGGAAGATATGATGTGTCACGCCATACAACCTACAAAAAGGAGGTTAGCTTAAACCTGGGTCCTAGACACTAGAGTACTGGCTCACCCATCCAATTCCTGCAAATACCTGGCCATATTTGTGGCCCGAAACGTTGATAGATTTTACTCTCGGGAGGCGGAAATCCCTGAATACTTCTTTCAGCTTGAGAGTAGATCCACCTTAGGGACGAATGTCTCACCATAGTTTCCCACCAGCTCCTGCCAGAGAAAATGGAGCGACAAAGCCGCCGCTTGCCGCATCAACATGTACCGGGATATCTATGAGCTGCGTTTCTTCCACCTCGTCCAAAGCACTGCAGACATCATGAACTGGCTCATAGTAACCCGTGTATGTAGTACCAAGCGTGAGAAAAACTCCAACTTAGTAGGTCAGTGGTGAAACAAGCTAGAGAAATCTCTCAGTGGGCATAAGCATACTAGTATTCTCATCAACTGTATCCTTGACCAGCCTTGGGTCTAGCGTATATCCATCCTCGCACACTGGAACTACCCGGCAATCGACTTCAAAGTAGCGAGCAAACTTGAATAGAGCTGTGTGCGAACTGGAGCTCATAATGATGTTGGGATGTGCCCAATCTTTCGCCTCTCTAGACCTCTTTTCCCGCCACAGCCTCTTCAGAGCCATTCCTGCCAGCATTATAGCTTCAGATGATCCAGTAGTCGCGGCTCCGATCGGGGACTCCTCCGAGTGGGCACCCCAAAGTCGGGCCAGAATAGATACACAACAATCTTGAAGACTGTTACGGTATTCTCGGTTTAGCCACATAAAGAATACATCAAGTGGGGTTTATGAAAGGAAAAAATAGCACATACCTTGTAAGGCCTGCATATTCAGATTTGTTTGAACAATTCTTCCTCAGATTTTCAATCAGGAGAGATTCGGACCATTTCTCCATTGTTGTGCTCACAAACCTGCGTTCCACAAGAAAGCAGTTAGCTCTAGGTAAGTATTTAAAGGTGTGTTCTGCCACTTACCCTGCCAGATTGTGACCTGGAATGCAGTCTGGTGATAGGGCATCCTGGATATGTTGGAAAACATCTTCATCCTTGGATTTCTCCGGCAGCAGCTCGTATCTTAGTTCTGGCACTCTGCAGCCCTCCATATCTATAAGCGGGGTATAAAAACCTCAAAATTCGAGGAGGCAGTTGATGTGTTCCAAGATTGCAGGTGGCAAGGCTATTTATCCATTTAGAAGGGTACAACCTGAGGTTATAACAAAGTTTCTATCTTGGTTTTGCAACACCCATCATGGCTGCGCTAATATATCCAAACCTTGTCCGGAAACAGGAGGTGAAAGTAGGGCCTAGGGTAGAGGGTTTGCAAGCCACCGGACAATACGGAGATTTTGGTCCTTGGGTTTTCAACTTACCCAGACCATCCCCGGCCCCGCCTTCCCACCATAATTAACCCCCACGAAACAGATGGTATTACACGCCAGGAATACGTAGCTGCGGCTTGGATTGAATGATGGTAATGAAAGAAATACTAGAATGAGAACCTGCCCACGTTTTTGAAGCGGAGGTTTCATTATGAGTCGAGTAGCGTCAAGCATTTTTCCATTACCGCGGAGAGGGTAGAGCAAATGTTGCAGTTGCAATCAGGTCTAGCTGTAACATAAGGAGAAAGTGCACTTATGATACGTAATAGAACTAACTAAGCTACAGCGAAGTAATGGAATGCTGACTGCGCCCTGATGAGGCATTGTGTGGCTGCTAATGGGTTGCTGATAGCAGTCACCCTCGTGTTATTTTGCGAAGTATCTTGTCTACAGGACCAGCCATTTACGTCGTCATTCTGAATTCATCCATTTGCCAGACGTCATAGAGTTAGAATGTAGGGGGTATGAAATGACCCTTACATCAAAGGCCTCAAAGAGACCGAAGAAATTATAAAGAAACATGGTGTCCTTGGAGGATCGGGCTTAAAATAAGGCAAGATTGAATTCGTATACATTCGTGTCTTGCAACTGCAAGTGTCCGCACCCGACCAAAAGGTTTTCTTCGTGAGGTGGCAATCTCGTCTAAATAGTCAATATGGACACGAAAGCTGTGAACATAGACACGGTTGACTTTGCCCGCCTGGCAAGCAGCGATGCAGCCGAGGTGAAGCGGTTGCTCGATGTTTCCCAGTCTCCTGGCTTCTTCTACCTCAACCTTCAAAGCCATCACTTAGGGGACCGGTTGCTGGCAGATTTGTCAGGCATCTACAGTATCGCTCAGAAATATTTTGATCAAGCTGGTAATCAGAAGACAAAAGATTGCCGATCAGAACAGAAACCATCTCAAGATCGTGGGTAAGTAGGAACTACCCGTTTTTTAAGGAGACACTAAGCCCCTTTGAAGGTATAAAAGAAGTCCTTGTGATGAGACTTTTGAGGTAGTTATTGCAATTTCTCTCGCAAGTTCCTACTTCAGGAATCTAACCTTCACAACAGATTGCATACGATGAGTTGGTTTTAGGAAACCGCCCACTTCCAGAGGTCCTCGAGGAGAGAAAGGAATTGTTGGAACGGTTCTCCGAGGACTGCCACAGCGTCTGCCTAGCATTGCTCAGTCATATGTCTCAAGCGCTTCAGTTGGACGGCTCTCACTCACTCGAAAATTTCCATCCAAGGTTTGTCGCCAGTGATAGTGGCCTTAAGCTTATCTATGAGCCCTCATTGGAAAGGGCAGCCGATGTCAGTGACAACACCCATACTGACAGTGGTACATTCACATTCTTATTCTATGACAAATTGGGTCTGAAAGCAAAATCGCCGGATGATGGAAACTGGGCCTTTATTGCTCCAAAACCAGGATGTGCGCTGATAAACCCTGGAGATACGCTCCAGCGCCTTTCTGGGCAGAGGATCCATTCCCCAACGCACAAAGTCACGCAACCATTCGACGGATTCGAAAGACGCTACTTTATTTCCTATTTCTTGCGGCCCGGACACCGGTTCAACAATCTCCAGGCTGAAGGAAACTTTCTGTAATATTTACCGATATCTCTTAAAATCAATCCGCTCAGAACCAATTGCTTAAAAATTAAACATTCTGCCAAGTTTGTCACTAGATTAATTGAATAGTTTAAAGATATTCATAGTTTTTATGGAAAGGCTTGATTCATAGGGCTTTGGTACCCTTAATAGCTATAAGGGATTATTCTGACAATTATAGATACTGCTTTATATCTAACTCTATACATGATAAGCATAAGTCAAGTACCCTTGCTAAAACTTCTAGGTTGATTTAAAGTGGTACGCCTAGCTGGTATGTCTCTCAAAAACAGGCATATACCTAGGTGGCAAGCCGGTTATACAGTGTTCCCGGTTCTCAGGCCTGGGACTGAATTTTGGAGTATATCAATAATTGTCTGGAAGGCTGGAAAAAGGTGCTGAAAACGTCTAAAGGTTTATACACTACAACGGGACACGGATCTTTGGAGAACCAGGTTACATAGTTCGGTGAAAGGTTGGATTTGTGTTCATCTGGGGTTGCAGCGAAGAGAGACGCTAAATGGGCAAAGTACGTCAAGATGCCAGGTGTAAGTCTAATCGATCAGTGAATGCAGTCGCAACGCTTGAATGTCATCATGACCTGGTCTGGGCAGTATATCACAATCACAATGCAGTGCCATCATATAAATTAGAATATGGCCCCAGCATGCTTTCGGGAAACGGAGCTTCTCTGCAGACATAGACCTACATTGGATGAGCAGGTTGTCGCCCATTCTTCATTATTCATACTTCTCTCACACATCCGGCAGTAACCATGTATATCCCGAATACAGTGGAACAGCGACTCGATCTCATTAAAAGAAGGATACCTTTGGAAAATATATCCGGCTTGAGCACTATAAAAGAAGCTCTTGAGCGAACTGACAGGAAACCAAGATGCCTTTGGGGTAAGAGGATCCATTCCTAAAGACTGTTCACTTATAATAACCTTTGCCCAGTTACATCCCCTACAGGAAAACGTACGAAAGCAAGGCCAGCGTTATGGAATCGAGACTATCAGCTAAAACTCTTAATTAGCACATATTGGTTACTTTATCCCATTGTTGAAGTTTGCGGATCTTCTTGCGGCAGGGGTTGAGGTGAGTCTGCTGTGCCCTTTATTCCGCACCACATCACCGTGGCTAAATAAAGCCTTCCAGATTGTCGTTGTGCTTCTTGACGTGTACTCATATCTCGACAATGTCAATGTTCCAATGGAACAGGTACAGCACCGCATGGAATACTACAAATTCACTGTGAAGGCGGCACTGCAGGTACTCGGAATCCCAACTTCGACGGTAACCTTTGTTCAAGAATCGTCATATGAATTGAACCCACGATTCGTCACCGACAATTGGAAGCTCTGCACAGTTGTACCTCAACAAGCAGTTAGGGATGCCTGGGACCGCAGTTATAATCCAAACATGCTGAGTCCGATGCTGTGCCCTGGACTACAGACGTTAGCTGAAGAGCATCTTGACATAGATTTCCAGCTAGGCGGAGAGGACCAGGTACACTTATTCCCCAGTATTACACCCCTCAGACTGCCTCAGCCGTTAATGGATATCCATAGTGTGGCATTTTCGAATTTGCCGAAAGGTTCCTCCCTAAGATCGGGTATCAAAAACGTGCACATTTGATGAACCCAATGCTTCCCAACCTTCAAGGGGGAAAGATGTCGTCCTCCCACCCCCCTCATACGAAGATTTTATTCCTCGATAGCGCTGAAGCAATTAAGGATAAGATTGACATGGCTTTTGACAACGCCGAAAGCATGGAAAAGAATGGTGTTTTACTTGCTTTGAAGAACATCTTGATCCCAGCAAGCGCAATTGCACGGAATCAACGTATCGATTACAAACAGCTGGATCCATTCCAGGGTGATGGCGACGACCTATATAAATTCACGTTCTATAGTGAGGATGCACCCGGTGGGACAGTCTTCACAATCGAGGTCGATAAGAAGCACTCCTATGAGCGCAAACATTACAGCAGTTATGGAGACATTGAAGCAGATCTGACTGACGGTCGACTTGCGTCCCAGGATCTGAAAGTGGCCATCGCAAGGGCGTTCAATCAATTACTGGAGCCTATTCGCAAGTCTTACAAATTGAATGGCGCCTGGCAGACTTCAGAGCATCTGGGCTATCCCAAAGAGTGAGTATGAGAGGCATTTTGAACCTGTGCAGAAAGTGCGAGACTTTTCCAGGATTCCAAGTCTTTTCAGTTAAGTATAGTATGGTTTTCTATGTGATGACTCTTTTTTACCTCGGCAACCATGAAGGTAGATAGCACGGTGCCCCTTGAGCTTTTAGTACATTGTATTGGGGGGTTCTTGAATCTATATAACTATTTGGAACAATAATTAGCAAGGAGTTTTAAAGAGCTACTCAAAGATGGCCCCATCTCATGGACGCTGAGTCCTAGCTCAGGAAAAGGGCGCCTAGGAAATATGTCGATAGTACCTAGCCCACATGCCAGCAAAGTCGGGGCTCCTTTTCATCTCCGTCGCATGATCAAGGATGCGTTTCAGGACAACAGCTAATCAGTTACCATTGACAATATACATAAGAAATTCGTGCAAGGGAGACATTTTTGAATGGTACATACTGGATGGACCGTTGCGTGTGTCATCGCGTAGTCATCGCCATCACTTCAACGGTGTCAACGGTGATAAATAAAATGTCGCATGAGTTCATCTATTTTCATCTGTGAAAGGCATCAATCGGCGCCGCTCTCAAAAGTTCGTGGTTTTCTTTTCATATTTGCGAGCCGTTTGTATCAGGTTATCAGAGGACCCAGTCTAGTGCGCGCATATTTTTCGCCGTTCGAGCTTCCCGCATCGCATTGTTGGCATTTTGTATTATACGATCCCATTTCTGATATTAGTTACTATTCCTTATTATTGGTACAAGACAAGACAGCCAACAGTCGGTCTACGGTACCGCTTGCGTGCACGCTTCGACGAATCTCGGCATGCCCCGGGCCATTTTGGTTCGCCAGACGGTGTCTAGTTTATCTTTCTCTCTTCTATTTGAGCCTTATTACACGCCACTAAATGCGTCTCCTACTGCCCTTCTTCGGTTGCCTGGCAGTTCTGCCAGACTTGGGCGATCCACAAGGATATGAATGACGTTTCCTCGCGAACTGCGGAGACACTGATCGTCTTTGCAGAAACCATAGGGCTTCGCGTAGGTAGGCAGCCAGTTGCGGTCCAAGCGTAACTGCGTCAACAGGTAAGCTTAAATAGTCCCCGTCAAAGGCGGATTTAGGTCGACTTGGCTTTTAGGGTTTCAATGAACGGATCTTTTTGGTTTTTGTTTGAGCTCATCCGAAACACCACCATCATAGATCTTACCAATGCCATCCACGATTTTGACTTTGAGAATGACAGCCAACATGATCTCAACACGGTCCGTCGGCACACGTGAGTAGACCTGTAAAAAGCCCGTGGGCCCGGAAAGCCCGTAGTCAACTAATTAGGATTTTTGAGGTATTCGAAATTGAGGGGCTTCCACCTCTTTCGATACAAGTACCCTAAACGACGATAGTGACCGAATTCTGGTCCCGGAACTTATCGTAATCTAATGACAGGCGATTGGTCCTAATCGCCGAATGATGCTCCGGTTGGCCAATCGTCAAAGCACATTTCCACGCCGGTTCGAAGGCAAGTCTCCGCAGTGAGTCAGCACCAGCTTTTTCATCATTCACTTTTGGCCAGTGGAGCCGCATGAAAGACTTATATTTAATTGATAGATCGCACTCTTGAATAAATTTCCTTCGAAACATTGTTTCTTCCCGTGAAGCTACATCCAAAGTCATCAACGTCACAGCCAAGAGCCGGCAACTGTCAATCACGACCTCCGCTTCGACCACAGAGAGGTGAGGCCCCATATGACACACCTCAGTCGCCAATTTCACTTCCCACTCCGCCTAAGTACATTCCGATTGTGTCAGCATATTAATTCGCCAAAAGCTCGACTTTCGACAATGGCTTTTTCAGAGGACTTCAGGATCACGAAGCCCAATCGCAGTGATTTTGATGAATGGGCTGCTTTGTTCAGAGGTTACATCAACTTCTACGAGAGTTCCATTCCCGAGGACCAGTACCAGAAGACCTTTGAGCGGATTATGGACCCCAAATCTGATTTGTACGCTTTGGTGATGAGGCAGCAGCAGGCAGAATCGGGAAATGGCAAAATTATTGCGATTGCCCATTTCTTTCCCGAGCAGACTCCCTGGAGCGAGAAGAAAATTATGCTTTTAAATGGTAGGATGACTTCTAGTCCGTGATGAGATTCTTGAGAGGGCGAATCACTTACTATGTTACCTCGATAGACCTTTTCGTTGACCCTACATTAAGAGGCAAGGGCTCAGGCCGCAAGATGATCCAAGCCGTTGCAGATATCGCGAAAGAGATGGGATGTCTTCGTCTTCAGTGGCTGACAAAGCATGATAACTTGAATGCTCGTCAGCTATATGATACGATGGCTGATTCTCAGTTTGTTCAATACCGCATGGGAATTTAAGGTTCTCACCACGCTCTTTCGTCTTAAGGTATAGCAAAAATGAATTTTCTATTATTATCAGCCAATGGATGTACCTATAACAAAAACGGACTTCGAGCCTCACGTTTTGCATCATTATCTTCGTTACCGGCATGAAAGCCAGAAGCTTCCCACAAATCACTGTTTCTGGGCCTGCTGTCGAAAAGTACCTGTAGCAGGTTCTTCTTTCGAATCAACCACATTGATACAGCACTCGAGGAAGACATCCTTTGTAGGGTCCTTTTCCATAGTACGTCCAGGTATGCTAATAATTTTTAGCTCGTTGTATTCAGCTTCCTCGGCCATTTTAGGCGTACCTCTTGTAGTTCGGAAGAAAACTATACTTGTTGCCTTCATTCAGAGTGAAGAATGGGGATTTTACAAAACAAGAAGATCAAATTAAGTTGGTTCTTCGTCTTAGACACTTCGGGATTACATCCGATCGTTCGGCTGGGTTCCTGATCTGCACCAGCCTCATATCACACCGACGCTGCCTAGCAGATAATAGTTCTCTTTATTTTAAATAGCTTTTCCGGTCATTGTTGAATCTCTTGCACGGATTGAGCTGTTTGAACTTTGAAGGCACAATTTCATTGGACAACACCTGGCGGGCTTTTGAATAACCAATATGATTTCCTTATTATGGAGACCGAATGGAAACAAACTATTCCAATATAGAACAGTTTTCTTAATTGGGCACATCAAGTGATAGATCTCTGTTGGTTGACTGAGTATGCCAACGCCCATAAGCAAGCCAGCAAGGGTCGATGGCTGGCATGCGGAACCTCGTCCCGTTGAACTGTACAAACCAACGTCGTAATGCGGACTCATGGCGGATACGTTGGATGAATCACTGCTGGCCTTGGCCGGGCCAGTGCGTACGTAAATCCTGGATGAAACTCCACCCTGTGGCAGTCTGCGTGGCATCATCATATAAGTTATCCCAGGGAATTACGGACAGCTCATGGTCACCACAAAACATCAACTCATAGACTACCTGCTGTCACATCCGGCCAACCAATCCTTGGACAAAGTCTTGGAAATCACCCATAGTAAAATGGATCTGTTTGTACAGCAATTAATCGCGGACTTCCACCCACCAGGTTGTTTTTTTCATTTTCAGTTTGTGTTTATCTTTCGCTCGCCCGTGAGATTCCACCCCAGGAGAGAGATTGGCTGAACTTGAAACGCAAGGTGCATAGGTGGGCAGGTGAGTGACTAGATTATTTGATTGGTTTGCAAAGAAATTTTAGATAACAAGATAGCTCATACGAACGAATACAATATCTATTTTTATTCTTTTACAGTTGTACTAAAATATTAGTCAATAACGGGTCAGGGGTAGTTCAACTAGTGAAACGGGATAGGATGCTCGAGGCAGCACGGTCGGTACGTGCAGGTCGAATGGGGCAGAAGGATGAGGGTAAACAACACCCCAACTAGGGCTATCTGCTAGCACTCTCTCGAATAGACTGGAACTCGTGTAATTGATACTGGGTCTCTTGGGTGATGCTAAAGATACTATCTAAATGAATATATATAAGCTCCCTTTCAAATTAGGCCAACTTCCTTACATAATACTTATGCTGGTGGGCAGGCCGATACTCCCCACTACACTAGTATAGGTATAATATTATGCTAGATAAACCTTAGAAAAGGGTTTGAAAGAGAAGACAGAGGTGAAGCTCGTTCCGAGCGGCCCTGTACGTGTATTACGTGGATGGGATCTTGACCATCTACGAGGAGATCAAAGGCATGACACAAATCTCGCTTGGAGGTTCTTGATTTTTATGGATTATTTGGAGCAGGCCTTGGTTTCTTCGAGTGCTGATGATGGACTCAACTTGAGAAATACTAGTCTCTGACGCCACGAAGAGATGCCTGCTAGTCGCCAGAGGATCAGGACGAGACCCGCGGCGCAACGAGTCTTGCCTGAACGAGTGCAGAATACAGTCGCAGATCTTATCCTGTGAAAAACACTTGATATCGCAGGTCTAGAGGAAAATCCTATTGTATATATAGAGAGCCCTCTCTATATATAGTCCAGGTGGGGCGGGTGATCCACTACAGTGGATCACCCGCCCCACCTGGACCGATGGCTGCCAAGGTCTTAATTTGACATATCATTAGTTCGGCTCACATTGTTGACCAAATAAAACAGTCTTTAATTGTGGCTAAGAACAAAAATCTTGTCTCGCCCCGCAAAACAAATGTCTAGAATTTGATACGGTATTTGTAGACTTTGCAATAATAACTGCTCCGATAGTAAATGTATCTATTCTCTCTTATATAGATACGCATGGACAGATCTTAATTACGCGTTCGGAAGACTGAGTGTCTGATGGGCAGGTTCCTGGATATCCTTTCCCATAATATAGTTGGGATTATCCTGGTACATCTGTAGCCTCCGGCGAATCCAATTCTGGTACCCGCCTTTCACCAGAGATCGGTGTATAAACAGTAGTGATCATCTGCGAATAACGATTAATATAGACTAGATTTCCGCGAGCCACGGAGTGGAATAAATCGGATTTTTACTGCCCACAGAAAATTTGGTTATCCGTCAATATTTGATTTGTTGATTTCTCAATCATCAAAGACATTTTGTGTCTCGTTTTTCTATTTTGTTCTGAATACGAATCAGAATACAACTGGTATATAATTAGGGAACAGAATTTTCCATTGTGGAAAAGTGCTTACTAGATCTATTTATAGATATACAAATTTTCTTCTTTCTATCTATTATTCAATAGATCTTTATCTCTTTTTTCCAAATACGGTATATATATTATACAGTATCATTGTATGATCAGACAACGACTAGCTGGCTGCGAGTATATAGAATAGCTATTCTTGCACAGCTGTCTGTATCATATGGATATCGATCAAATCGATCTGGAGATACGACAACGGTATTCGGGGTTTCTATCTTTTTTCTATTAAAAGATTCTGTGATCTCAAGGATGTTCGCTTCTTTAATACCGGGGTTTTCTGGATGAACCAAATATAGTCGGACTTGTTAAGTATATTTTTTTGAATCAGTCTTGGACCATTTTTATGGTTGATCCGGATGCCAATTTTCGTTGCATCAATAACCGCATAGATTATTCCTCCCCTAGCAATATCGACGGCGAGAGTTCCCAGCTCTGGGAATTGAGGAACTTGGATTTAGTAATCCAACTTGAACACAAACGCGGGTTTATTGTTGAAGACACCAACCTTGACTTTCCCGTTCTCGCAGTCTGCATCAACTGTCACCAGCCCCACTGGCGTACCCAATGTTAAATTGGTCACAAGTTCGACCATCTTCACTATACCTGTCTCTAGGAGAACTGTAGATATTGCGATCGTGTTGCCTCCAGACATGGGTGGATACTCATCACTTTCCATTATCAAAAATCCGGTATCAGCCGCGGGATTGTTAGGCGGCAGGATGAGATTTAGGCACATAGCAGAACGTCCTCGGGGCTCCTGCATGAGAAGCTGGCGAATGTGATCTTCGTTGTCTCGGAAGTGGCGCTAAGTTCCTGTCTTTTCTAGCAGGATGGCTGGGCTATGCTGGAGCGATCTTTGCATCGGCAAGTGAGTGTTGTACTGAGCTTATCCCAGGCAATACTTGGCATGTGGCAACTAAGTTATCCGTCTTTGTAAAATTTTCAAATCCTGTACCTGATTCTGCGGCTACGTATTATGTGCTTTATTAGAGTAATATTACTTCGAACAATGTTTTCCTGCTAACTGACTATATAATCACAGTGAGATTAGACGACGTATATTGTGCTGATCTATGAATTTATCAATTTCTTTTGTCTTCTTCTCAACTGCGTTGGCAGGATTCTTTCTACAGTAGCCAAAATCTCCCTTTATATCTTATGGGTTTCTTTTTATTATTCTTGTTACGGTTTCTGGATATATTGTATCTCAATATTTTTCGCAATCAACGATCTTGACAGTCTACTAAACTTCTCGACTGGTAATTCTATTCTCGAACTATTCAACCAGATTTTAGAGAACAAGATTGGAACTATTTGTCTCGAAATACTTTTAGTAGCAACTGGTTTTCGCTGTATAATTGTCTACTATATCTGGCAATTTCGTATTTGTTGAATATTTTTTTGTAATAGTGGTTTACCGGATTATAAATAGCTATCAAAAATCAATAACAAATTGGAGATACTATTGATAGTTTATATTAGCAGTTCTATATCATTTGGTGCTCTTGGATTTATTTATCTTGGATCCTCTACGGTACTCAACAGCATGATTATCTTATATATTTTTTATATATTTCATATCTTATCCCGATACTCTGCCGCCGATATAGAAATCGATCTATTCGCCATATACAATTTTGGCTCGGAATACTGGGCTTGTTCGCGAATACTGTTACTGTTTGCTGAACGATATTCTTAGTTGTTATATACAGTCCAAGCAAATAGTGAATCCGATTATAATACTACCTTTATCAGTACTGTCTTTGAACCAGATATAAATTATATTGCGGTTATCAATATAGTATATACGTTTATTATACCTGTTGATTGGTTGCAGTATAGGAAACGGTCGTCTAATCACCTGTATATGTACCAGAGATTTTACAATAAGCAACACGTATTTGAATTCTCTAAGTGATAGGCTCGGATCACCCCAGTCCGAGGCCAGATTGGGCCGTCTATATATGTAGTTCCTTAGCGAGAGTATAAATGTGATCCAATGTTGTTGATTCATCTCATAAATCCAGAAAAACCTGTCTATGTAGTTTCATTTCTGAAAAAGAAAATCTCATTTTTAGGCAGGGATTGCGTGATGGTGCAATCAACTTAGGATGCCAATTCAAAAATTACGTTAAGGTGTTTGGTAAATCACCCTCTACCGTGCAACATTTTGATCCTTGGTGGAGAAGGCGATTGCCTCCCACCTCTGGTCATATGGTTTCGTCTTGTCAACGAATCTCAGATCCGTCGAGAGTCGGATTCTACCTGATGGTGATCTATTCTGAGCGCCGGCATGGATTGTGTAAGGTGTATGGAAAATGACATCGCCAGACTCATAGTGGCCCTGTGGATTTCAATGGTGAGCTGTATATCTCATCGTTCCCTATAGTTGAACATACCGCAAGCCAAGCCCGTTCGTAACCTTTCCCAAACGCGGATGCGTTTTTATCGAGCCATCCTCCCTTCATCATGTTTTGATTGAATGCCGATATCCTTTCCTTCTCAGAAAGTCCCAAGTTCTTCTCCGTGAAATCCACTTCGTGCTGAACGCCAATTTCATGACCCCGATCAAGATAGATCAACCCACCACCCTCGAGCTCCACGTCACCCAAAGGCACCCAGGCTGTGATACTGGTTGGCGGTCCTGCGCGAAGAAAGATTTGGTCATAGTGTACCGGCGTTGTGTCACCCCCGGGAACTGCAAAGCGGAGCAAAGACCGAGGAAGAGTCCAGGGCTGCTCAAATTCGAGGAGCCTACCAACAAAGGGCTCCATTGAACGGCCTATGCTTTCCTTGAAATCAACGTAGGTTTTCCATTCGTGGGCGTTGTAGGCCCTCTCAACAAATGGGCCTTCGTTTGGAATACCAGCTGCGACGCGCACACCACCCAATAGGAATTTCCTCGAATCAGCATCTGGATTGAAACTCCCGTCGATAGCATTGGAACCCGGCTTAAGCATCTCATTGCCCTCGCTTATCATGGTAAAATATGCGCCTCGGAAATTGTTGACCATATCTGGATCAAGAAGGCCCTTAATCTAGAGTTCATCGCGAAAATCTTTAGTATAGGCTTTGCAGAATGTGAGATACATCTTTTCAGAAATGGCCTTCGTTGATGAGAATCAAACGGAAATACTCAAACTTACCCACAGCACCCCATCTTCCCAATATTTTCGTTGCATCTCTTCTAACGGCGTATCCAAAGAGCAAGGCTCCAAAAGATTCACATTCTCCAACTCTCCTTCGTTTCCATAAAGAGTAGGAAGTGATTTACTACCGACGTGTGTTTGGGGAAGATTCGCGTTGGCGGCCATTGTCGTTAAGCTCATAATACAGAGGGATAAAAAAGTGTATGAGAGAAGAGGGCAATTTTCATTGAGCTTTTCAATACTTATATCTTTTGAATCTATAGTCGACGGCCCGGGATGTATAATTTCCTCTCCTGTATTTTACTAGTTTTGGTTGTGGTGGATCACAAAATGTTCGTAATGCGGGAATGTCCAACAGGATGAAAATACCCTAAAAGGAGAATATTTCTCGGGGCCAAGAAGAAATTGCCGTAAATAGGGCTTTAAGGTGGAGACTCCGTTAATGCTATCACTCACGTGATATATACGCCAAAGGCAGAGTGTGTGGACAGTATCCGCACTCACCCCGCAAACGATTCAATCTAAGCCCATTTCTTTTACGAAACGGGGATGGCTCGGAAACGCTCGCAGAAGGCATGTTTAAATTGCCGGCGAAGGCATCTCAAATGTGATGAGGAGACCCCAGCTTGTCGCCGGTGTACGAAGGCAAAGCTGGATTGTATACCTGGCAATGGCCATCAATTCCGCTTTATCAATTTCGATTTAGGTGATCATTCACCAGATTCACGGATTGATTCTGCTTCCACTACCTCCCTGCCTTGTACAGGGGCTCATTCAGAGAAAGCAACTTTTGTTGATGAGACCGCGTTGACCATAGATGCTCACTCCAAACATTCGGAGGCTTCGAAAGATGGCGCTGGCTTACATTCGAGCTCCGTGGATGGATCGAATCAACACGTTCCCGCAACACCCTGGGACATGTCAACATCAAACGTGGAAGTGACTGAGTTCCCTTCACTTCAAAGCCTACCTATGTCCGAAAATTGGGCTTTCAACAATCCACCGACAATGATCGGTTATCCGCTTGCCACTGATTTTCGACTGTCTGAGTCAGTCGATATGGATGAGCTTCTATATGACTTCGGATTTGAGCAGACACCTCCTGGTCTACCCAAGGACGCTGGTACCTTGATAACAGACAGTGAATCCGTACCCTTGCCGCCCGCCTGGGAAATGCCTTTCGAAGAGGACGGTTCATCCGTTCTGGAACAAGCTGAAAATCCCATGCTACCAGAAAGAAATATTTCCAATTCTTTCCATACAATTTCACATCCGCGTGAGGCATACCTCATCAAGTTCTTCACACAAACATGGGGGCCTATCTTTGATTGCCTTGATGCGGATTTGACTTTCACGAGGACAGTAGTGCAGGTTGCACTAACTGCGTCTCAGCCTTTGCTATGGGCTATCTTGGCCACCTCAGCTTTACAGCTGTCTCAGTCATCAGATTACCCGTTTGCCGCTGCGCAGTACTATCGCTCTCGCTGCTCGAAGTCTATTGTGCCCGCCTTGCTTGATTCGACGACAATCAAGGAAAGTGAGGAGACACTCTTGGCCACCTATGTTATGGTCCGAAACTATGAGCACATGACAAGTCAGTCTACCCCCAGAATTGAAAGAACCATTGTCTTGTCTGATACGATTTAGAGAACCTTCTGGAGGCGGATTCTAATGCGCTGTTCACAGCCACCCTAGCAATTTCGGCTAACCCCGCTGACCCTGTTTCCGAAAAGGCTGACATTGGTCGCGCCGCGTTTTGGGTGCACCTTCGACAGGACATTCATATGGCGCTACTGCTTCACGTGCCGATAAGAACAGATTATCCGCCTTGTCTACAGAGGAAGCAGTTCTTGTCATCATTAGACTCTCTAATGACAACTAAAACACCTACTCGCCAAATCCTAATCGACTGTGCATGGGCAAATCGCATGGCTAGCATCATTTTCGATGTCATCAATTACGCCTTCCAGCGCGAGCCACGGGATATCGAGACTTGGATTTCACTCCGCGGTAACCTGGACCAGTGGAGTATGACAAAGCCCCTAAGCTTTCGGCCATATTACGAGATGGAAAGATCATCTACTGAGGGGCGCACATTTCCAGAAATCTGGATAACCTCGGACTGTCACGTCCTGGCTTGGCTCTATTTTCATACCGCCACAATATTGCTAAAGGTATATCCACCAAGCTCAGGCTCTCGACAGGCAGCCTTTCCTGCATCCCGTGGTCTAGCAGACAATGAAGAAATTCAGCTCCACGCAAGAGCTATCGCTGGCATTGTGGCAACAAACCCTAACGCTCAGGCGCTGATTATATTCTGCCATATTGCCACGGTATCTGCGATATTCTTTACAGAAAAAGCGGAGCAGACTGAGACTATACGACTTATCCGTATGGCCAACAAAGTAACGGGGCACCCATACAAAGGGATCGAGAAGAAGCTCTACGAACAATGGGGCTGTGGATCATATGTTTGACCTACTGCCAGCGGAAGCATTATGGGAAAGGCTTATGAGATGTCGAAGGACTAGATATTTGGTCATAACTTCAATGTTCAAAATACGACGAGAGATCAGTGTGAATGAAAATTTTGCACACATCTTTTCCGTCAGTTTGAACCTTTTTACAGAATTTAGGGCTAAGGGTATCCTTATGCCAGGTGCTAGAAATTGATTCGGGGAAGAGTACATCCCCTTTTCTATTGGGGTTGGAGCATCAAGGAGTATGCTTCGAAAAACCCAGCAGGTTTTGTGACCTGATACAACAGGTACTGCAAGTACTAGGGGTTCTCAGCTTTTTTGAACTAAGTTCTTGCCAGGATTCCGGACCTGAGGTCTCGGATGGCCCATTGAGGTATGAGTTCATTGCTTTTTCTTGCCTAACATGTTCTCTTATCTTCGGTTCGGCCAAGTCGCAGCTGATTCTAAAATGAAATACAGAACAACTTAATCTTTATTGATTTCAGCACTGGACTTCCCGATAATTTAAGCAGCTTGGGCCCTCTTTTCGACGCTCACCAGCAGTGGCCCGGGGTTGCTGTTAAATCTCTCGAAAACTTTCAACTCTGATTTACTCTCCCGTTCAAGATTCATGTCGTACCTAATTGATGCTTTGTTAGCAGAAACGAACAACAAATCGCAATTCCCATTCAAGGATTGTTCCCGTGATGAGATTTTGATAAATGGCCTTCAGTATTGTGAAATACTCACCTCATGGCAAGGGTGGAAATAAGGATTTGCAGCTCAACTATGGCCAAATGCCGACCGATGCAAGCCCGACTTCCCTGGCTGAAGACGATGCTGAACTTTTTCAGGTCCTCTCTTTGATTCGGAAATTCTTCATCAAATTCAATCCAGCGCTCTGGTCGGTACTCATCAGGGTCACGGAACATTGCAGGATGGCGGTGGACTGAATGAGGCGCAACAGCTACTACAGTTCCGGGAAGGATTTGGCGACCAGCAATAATCGTAGGACGAGATACGAGACGCGGTAATTGATAGGCCAACGGCGATCGAAGGCGAAGGGTCTCGTCAATGCACGCGCGTAGGAAAGGGAGATCCTTTACTACGTCGTAGGCGAAGATAGACTCTTCGGCTGATAGGTTGCCTGTCTCCGAAATCCCTGTGTGGTCACGAAGCTCTTGTCGCAGTCTTGCCAGCGATTTTGGGTGTCTCAGCAAGTACCAAGTGGTTGTAGTAAGTGCTGATGCGGTGGTGTCTGATCCGGCATTCATCATCATCATTGTATCAGCGACAAGAGAGCGAAACTGCTCATGAGAGAGGGAATCGCTTCCGGTAGCGCGTGTCTTATCCTCCAAGATGTACTTCATGAAATCACCAGATGATCGGTTTGGCGGTCCGTCGAGAAGGCGTTTGCGGAGTTTCCCGATACAAATGTCTTCGAAGTCACTGCCACCGGTGCTTCCCAGGCGTGCTGCCAGAGTAGGGAAAGTATCCACGACCCGTTTAAAAAAATGAATAAAGTTGAGTGACGTGAGGTTTCCCACAGTGAGCCCGTAACGCACACCATTGTGAAGGCTTTCTATCATATTCTTCACTAGGTACTTTCTACCATCCTGGGTCTCTGCTTCGGTCTTGTCGGACATGCTTTGGAGGAATCCCATAGGCCGACCAAATCCCATGTCTCCAATGACATCAAGTGTAAAGTAGTTGAACCTATAAAATGTTAGTGAATACATAAAACTCAAAGGATTCAAGAAATTGATGACGAGCCCCAAGACAAGATAGAGGCTCGAATTCCTGAGTAACTCACCATAGCCGGAGGTTGAGGAAGCTATTCTTATCCGTGACTGGCTTCTCAATGTCTTGGTCTATTTTCAAGAGGAGCTGGTGGAAGGCGCCTCTAATCACCGATTCCATATTCACAACGGTCTTGGCCGCGAAAGCATTTGCGATCGCCTTGCGACGGCTAGAATGTTCACCGCGGTCACGCAGCTGCACAAGGTCATGGGCATCACTGGCTACCCTGTCATAAAAGACATCCTTGTGCACTCCTTGTGAGTTTGCCAAAACTCCATAAATGTCCTTGATCGCAACCGGGTCGTTGAACATGATATGATTTGGACTCACACGTATCACATCCCCAAGTCGCTGGAATTCTTCATGAATTATTCTGGACCTATTCTGGGACCAGGTCGCGCGAACAAGCCAGAGTGGCGTTAAAGCTGCTAACCAGCTCGGTGCAGGATATTTTCGGAGTGCCAGTGGATCTCTCAGATAGAAAATGAGGGGTCTACAAAGAGAATAAAATGCCACAAATCCTAAGATGTAATAGGCATGATGGAGGGAGAAGAGCGTCATGGCTGACTGACGGAATATGTGAAAGATTTTCCAACAATGTCGAAATGTATTCTCTCACAGGTGCTGGTAGGGGACGAGCGTGGAATCTCGCTAGTTCTATTTATCATGCTGCATGCTATCTGTTTTCATCATATGGTATTCAATTCCGAGATCTTCTTACCCCATGTAGTGTCGAACTTTCCCCGACCCACGATCATTATAGAGTACATCGATCGTAAAGATTAAGCTCGGATTAAAAGCTCGCGGAAGATGACTCGATTGGGAATTGTCGCCAAATAGACAAGAAAGCCCGAGGTAATGACATCACCCATATGGCTTTCCAAACTTTTTATTGGGCAATTAAATTTACCTATTTGAGAAAGGTGGGTCCGAGCTTGGACCATTCTGAAGCTTGGCTATAGAATCTAGCATGATTTACTGATTAGGAAAAGACGGCACAGCATATGACTTATCTAGGCAATGCTCTAGCAGAACCCCGGAATACACGAATCTGGGGGTGACTTGGTTTGTGGGGTATATATAGAGAGGTGTCTGATACATACTACTCCTTCAAGGGGCCTCTTTCATAAGCAATCCGAAGGCCATTTATTCTCGTATCCTGTTGCCTTTCAGCCAAAGACACCACCGTGGTTTTGATTTTCAGCTATGTGTGATCCTACAGCCGATCGACATGAGCGTTCTCTAGAAGATCAAAGATCTTCTGATGAGAAAAATGCGATCCCCGAAGCAGCCGAGCGATTGGATAATAATGTGCCACAAGAAGAGATCAATCGCCGTGTAACAGAACTTGTTACTAACGCAGGTCTGGAGGAGTATTTTGAATCATTCAGAAAAGGTGCATGGCTTGCGCATGATTCAGTCGGATTCTACACGAACGGTGCATCAGAGGATGAAAGAGAGGTACGCAATCTAAATTTGAACCATATCAAGGGGCACCCTTCTTAGTGTTTTGAAACAGAGTCTTCGCTCCGAATCAATGAATAGATTTAAACAACCCTTTGCGATATGGTGGGTTAGTATTGTGAATGCTCTTGCAGCCACAGTTCAAGGAATGGACGAAACCGTCATTAGCGGTGCCCAGCTCTACTTTCTGAAATATTTTGGTCTCGCGGATAATGCACTCTTGACCGGACTGATAAACGCAAGCCCCTACCTGATGTGCGCCACTGTGGGCTGTTGGCTGGCAATCCCATCGAATCACTTCCTTGGACGCCGTGGCACGACTTTTGCTTGGTCACTTGTTTCCATTGGAGCATCGGCCTGGCAAGCGGTTTCCACTTCCTGGCAATCGTTCCTTGGTTCAAGGCTCTTACTGGGAATTTGTGAGTGCCCTCTCCTGATGCGAGAAATCATGAATAGTGACTGATTTGATGTAGGCATTGGCGCCAATTCTGCGACCGTAGCTGTGTATACAGCTGAGTGTGCACCCGCTTCAATTAGGGGTGGTCTAGTCATGATGTGGCAAGTATTTGTTTCGTTCGGCATCATGATGGGTTACATCATTAGCGCGGCCTGTAAGTTGATCGAAAAATGGGATTCTCTCAAGTCAAATTGTAATTATTCGTCAAACAGTCGTTCGGATTGAGTATCCTTTAAATTGGCGCCTAATGATAGGCAGTCAGTTGGTTGCCCCAATATTCGTTATAGCCACTGTTTATTTTGGCCCAGAATCGCCACGATATCTCGTGTCGCGACAGCTAAATGCAGCTGCTTTCCGATCCTTATTGCGGCTTCGCGCAACGGAACTCCAGGCTGCTCGAGACTTGTACTATGTCGTACAGTCTGTGCAACTCGAAGAAGAATTGCGGTCCGGTCGCACCTTTCTCTCTGACATCCGTGATGTTGTCCGAATTCCGCGGGTTCGGTATGCCGCGCTGGCATCCTGGTTCATTATGTTCATGCAGAACTTTTGCGGAATCAACGCGTGCGTATCTCATGTCCCGAAATCATGACCGTGAGCTAACAACCCTTTTCAAGGATGACTTATTATACTGGCCAGGTCTTTGTCGATACAGGCGCCACCGCAGAAACTGCAATTTATGCATCTATTGGTGCAGGTGCACTACTTTTCATTGGTGCACTACCTGCTATTAAATATATTGACATTTGGGGCAGGAGGCCGCTATTGATATGGTCGCTTCTAGCAATGGGTGGTTGTACCCTGTGGACAGGTCTCTCTTTCCTTGCGAGCCACGCTAAAACACGTTTGATTATGGTGGCTATCGGGATGTAAGTTTTCGATCCTCCGCTTCTTATATTATTATACTCTGTAGAGACCTGGCTGACAGCACTCGCAGTTACCTTTACGAAGCTACCTATGCCCCCGGACAGGGTGTGGTTCCGTTTGTGTATGCGAGTGAGGCCTTTCCGCTTTACATGCGGACATTAGGCATGAGCTTTTCCACAGCAACCACCTGGACATTCAGCTTTGCATTGACCTTTGCATGGCCATCACAGCTGGATGCAATGACTTCTACCGGCGCATTCTGCTGGTATTCCGCTTGGTGCTTCGTGGGAGCAACGATAGCTTACTTCTTTGTCCCAGAAACACGGGGAAAGAGCCTCGAGGAACTGGATAGTGTCTTTTCCGTTCCAATCAGTGTTCATGGAGCAAATAAGCTTCACCAGCTTCGGCATTGGCTTGGTTTGAGCTCAAGCCCTCCAAGAGACATGGAAGAGATCATGCGTGAGAACTTTTTGTCATCGTTGCCTTCAGCCAGGGGGCATGATGAGGAGAAGCCTGGTGCGACCATTAATAATGTGCAGGAGATTGAAGATGTTGTTAAATAAGCAGAAGAAATAAATATAGGGCGAGTCAATTTGGTCAAATTTCTTAACTCGCGTCCAACGAACGGGCTTGCTGAGTTTAGTATGATGCCTGGTTGCGCTTAAAATAATCTGATATTTCTGACACGCATTTTCCTTGTCGAATATATTGTCATGACATGTCGGTGTGCAAATTAATAGCCAAAGGCCCATTAACAGTGAATAGGCTACTGGGAATTTATGAACGAGAAAAATGTATTGACCAGTCTGAAAGAAGAAGGAAGCACAAGAGAGAATGGCAGAAAGTGAGATATTCGCTGGAAGAGCTATCTTAGAATAGGATATGAGTGGTTCTGTCGGTATTCTCACACAAGGTAGACAGTTCAATGCTATTTGGGTCACCGCTGGCATTGTGTTGATTAAATCTATTGTCTCGATCAGACCAGAAACCCTTTTTTCAACGTAGAACAAGTATATAAATGTCTGTCAAAGCCGTGTGGTACCATATACGTGTCACGTGAGACCGCGGATTAGTGTCTCTGCGTTCCCGGAATCTTCTTCAACTCGCTGGACATTTGACATTTGTTCTATGATAAATCTACAGTTGAAGATCGAGTTGACTTTTCGCTTCACTTTTTGGTAGATTCAAAGGCATGAGTCAAGGACAGGGGTCTTCCCCGCTAACAGTTGTACAATATCAAGGTCCTGGTCGCCCTGCTCGACGTGGAAGACCACGACGGACTCACGCACCCGACAATGAGCGATCGATTCTCGAAAGACCTGTCACAGAAAAAATACATGCATGTGAGGCATGTAAAATGTGAGGGATATTTCCCGATATATTTGTTTCCTTCTTGAAACTCACTTGCGTCAGAAGGAAGATCAGGTGCTCTAGGCGCAAGCCATGTCTTCGGTGCGTGCGCCGACGGCAGAACTGCGTCTACATATCCCACACTCCGCCACTGGCATCACTGGCTTCTCGAACCTCATCGAATCATAATCATTCTCCAAGGGTGGAAGAGCCCGGCCACGCTGTATTTTGTCATGCCAACTTAACTGAAGATGGAGACGGACGATCAAGTCATTCTTCACCTTTTGTGCCACGAGACCAAACGGCCAAAATCCTTCAGACTGAGCCTGGATCTTGTGATAGCAGAAATGAAAATGGGAACCACGACAATGATAACGACGCTTCGATTTCTCTCGTGCAGAACGATCAATACGGGCACATGCACGGCGGCGCTTCAATGTTTTCTTTCTTAAATTTGGCGAAACAAAAGCTGACCGGTATTCCTGTCTTGTCCATTGACTTCTGCGACTACCCTCTCGGCGGCATACCAAATTCACCACGAGTTTTACCCCCAAAGAATATTGCGGAGGGGTTGGTGAGGAGCTTTTTCGATTTTGGTCTTAGCACTTCTCGTTTCGTTCATGAACCTTCATTTAGGGAAAATTACGAGATTTTGTACACCAATAACCCGGGAAGCCTACAAACTGACGAACTGGTCTTGATATACATGATCTTCGCGTTGGGATCTCATTACTCTAGAGTCACAGACATCTGGAATGGATATTCGGCTAGGTTTGAAATATCCCTCTTGATAACTCACATAACCAGCATTGAGACTGACTTCACCTTAGTGCCCAGTTCTACGAGATGGCCGACCAACTACTTCCGAAGCTACCAACTCGTATTACACTGGCATCTGTTCAATCCCGATTCTTAATAATTCACTACCTCTTGAACCACTCGAGGATGCATGAGGCTTGGTCTTTATTCGGCATTGTTGTACGCCACGCCCAGGCGCTTGGACTACATGACAGATCAAGAAATGTCTCAGACAATCACGTCACTCGCCAATATCGACAACGGACCTTCTGGGTGATCTATATCCACGATCGGATACTTAGTAGCGTATTTGGCCGCCCCTGCGCTCTACATGACGAAGACATCGATCAAGACGAATGCTCATTGTCCAATGACGAAAACATTACAATTTCCAGATGTGATACAGTGCCCTCCGATGGCTTGTGTCTGGCTGCTGCACTTGTACACTATGCACGTCTGGCTCGGATACTTGGAAATATTCTTCGACAGTTCTATTGCTCGCCAAACAAGAGGCAAACGTTGACTTGTCTCTACACACTCGCCACAGCGTTGGAAACGGCTCTCGCCGAGTGGTTACTTGCGCTCCCAGGATATCTCAATTTTACCGTACTTCCCTCGTCTGCTCTCACGATCACTATGCATCGACAAGTTTCCACATTGAAACTAACATATGCATATGCAAACCTTCTACTGTACCGCCCATTTATAATGCATTCTATGGGATCCACAGTGAGCTCACAAACGCATGTAGGGCTAAGGCAATGGGTCAAGCACTCACATAATAAGTCGCTTGCAGCAGCTGACATGATCGTTTCTGAGTGCCAAGTCCTACAAACCCGTGGATTATTCTCAAAGGCTTTCTGGATGGTCAATTATTGTCAATTTGCTGCAATCGGTACGCTTTATACGTACAAGCTTCTGTGGCCGGATGCTCATCATGTCTGGGAAGTAGCCGAAAAGGCCAGAGATCAGTTACCGAATGGTGTGCAAGATGATTTTGTCGGTCAGCGTTATATCGAGGTTCTGAACGAATTTAGCCGGATTACAGCCGACCGTCATGAGCAAAATAACGGAGCGGAACTATCAACAGACGGCGATCCTTGGCCCCAAGATTTGGACCCGCTTCTCACCGACGTACCAACGATGGAGCTTGGGGGTCTTTGGAGCAATTTGTTCTTCAATCCCACCGTCTTCTCCGACGAATAGCACCGTCTACAACATATCCGTCAATCTATGCATTTTCGATAATAAATGTAACAATGCTGCTAGATTTATTATCGAAGATCCTGCCAGTAAGAATTATGTCAAGCCAACCGGATTCAGCATTCGCTTCACTAGAATTCCTTTCAATTCCAGAAGTTATGCTCGCGACTTTGGTCAAAATTTGGCGTGGAGGGCGCGTGGTTAAAGTGCCCAACGTTTACAAGAGAGAAAAGAAATCCCGCTCTCTGGTGAATTTCGGTTCGCCGGCTCAATCATGAGCGATAATCATCGGGAACAGTCTCAAGATCCTCGTATGAGGACACTGCAGGTATCAAACTTCTGTTTTCCTGCTGTCAAGGTACATATTATGTGGGAAGAAACAAAGATCTGCCTCTTAACGGATCATTTGATGGGGCCGGGGTTGCGTGTACCATGAACGAATAACCTACAGCGAGGAACCTCTGCAGTAGTGGATTAGCACCAGGACCCAGACACGACACAAAATATGATTTATATAAAGGACGAAACCACAGCTAAAAACATCAAACCAGAACAACGCCAAAGCAAGAAAAAATAAAATATGTACAACAGCAGGGATTCGCATGTGGTCACCAACGGTAATGGTAGTACTTACCTGCCAATGTGTTGCTTATGTGTGGGCATAGACGAGCGGGTGTCATCTGGGTGAGTTTAGGGTGACGGTCGCTTCAGACTCGCACGACCAGGGTGAGAAACTGGGTAAGAGTGCATAATTCTCACCTCTGGCATGCCATTCGCGGATCCTCTCTCCTGACATCACGACAAGACTATTGATTCTCGTCCACCTTCATAAAACCGCCATTGGTTTACATCTGCATGTACCATTCATTCCCGCCGATCCTACGGCAAGCCCAACCAACACAAGCGTGGCCCTAAATTTGCCTTGGGTGAGAACGCATACTTGATACTGGCCATAGCGTCGCGAAAATATTGTGGGCCGGAAGGCTGGCAACGAGGCTGAGAATCACGACTTACAATGACCCAGGCAGAACACAAAGCAGAAGCTAAAAGTACATCGGAATATCAACTCTCTTACAGTGTTGGTCGCCATTCTGTGTCCCAGTTCCTCTCGCGGTAGAAGGCGGCCGAATGAAATCTAGTGATCTCGGTATAACTCGAGCCTATATAGTGACCAGAACACCTCATCTTCTCAAAAGGTAGAGGGCGTACAACGCGCATCGGAGTCAAGTGTTCCAGCAGTACTTGATACTGATCAGGATATTTGTGAATATGAGGCGCAAGCCGCCGGGCCCGGGCAAGTCAGGATCCGCATGCTGTTGGCCAGCATTAATCCTTCGGATTTAGTGACTGTATCTGGCGCTTATCGGTCGAGAACCTGTTTACCCTTTGTACCCGGGTTCGAAGGTGTTGGAGTAGTAGAAGCTGTCGGTACTCGGCTCTCTGAATCACTAGTTGGGCAACGGGTTCTGCCCTTGAGAAGTGTGGGATGTTGGCAAGATGTGAAGGTCATTGAAGAACGTTGGTGTTTCCCTGTACCACCTGAACACACCGACCAATAGGCAGCAATGGCATACATCAATCCTCTGTCGGCTTGGATGATGGTATGCAAATATAAGCCCTATCCCGCAGCAGAAGTGGCTGTCAACGCCGCGACGTTCGCTATTGGCCAGATGATCATTAGCATGCTTAATCGTATTGGTGTGCGCCCAATTGCGCTGGTTCAGCGGCCCGGCATTCAGGCACAATTGATGACTCAGTTGGACGTATCAGCCGTGGTCTGCACATCAGAAGTTGAGCTACAGCAAACGCTGCTTGAATTTACTGGGGGCCGTGGGCTAGCAGTCGCGTGGGATGTGGTCGGTTGGTCCGAGGGAGATATCCTTGCTCGCTCTTTGAGTCCTGGTGGAACCCTTGTACACTATGGACTGCTGTCTGGTACGCCGTTGTCAATGCGTTTGAAGGATGAATGCCCAGAAGCACGTATTGCCCTGTTTCGACTAAGAGACTGGATCCATTCGACCGAACGCTGTGCACTACAGCTAGCTTTAGATGAAGCCTTTCAGCTTTTTTGCGATGGAATAGCAGCGTCGAATGTTTCAGCTGTATTCCCCTTGTCAGCGATCCGACAGGCACTCGAATATGAGGCGACTCCAGGACGTCAAGGGAAAGTACTTTTACGAATGTCATGCACTTATCCATTAACAGAACTAAAATCATATGATATTACAAAGACCATTGTAATCCCATAGAACTCCATAGAAGGGTGGTTCGTGCCTTGTATCCATTTCCCGTGAACATACTCTCCGTTTTGACCGCATAGGCGACGCAACCTTTGCTCGTCAATATAGTTACAAGACAAGATACTGTATTTAATGAAAGTAGATTATAGTACCCAAACTTTTACAGAAATATTATTGCCCTGGGGCTAATCCTTATATGTTCTAACAAACTACTTTACATGAATAAAAACAATAACAAAAATTTGTATTCTATTGCTACTATAGTCAAATATTTTGATATTTCTATTCAGATCGTCAGCAATTTTTTCAGATATATTTTTGATATTAATGGATAGAACTGTTTGCCAATATTTCGCAGATCAAAGATGAAAGCTTTATTTGAAAATTAATATATCCTTTGTAAAAAAAAAAAAGATCTACTTCGATAGGATCTTATTTCAATATAAGAAATAGAAATAGAAACAAAAATGATATACACAAAAAAAAATTTAGAAACAGAATAGTATTAATTTTGGATAAATATAGATAAATAATATAGATACTAACAATTGTCAAAAACTAATAGAACTAGACAAATATTTTATAAAAAAGATCTATAAATAAATAGAAATAATAATAGAGATAGTCACGGTAGAAAGAAGAAGAGATCCCCATCTATATGTTAAACAGATTTATTCTAATACATCTCAAAAATCTACTAGTATTTCAATTTGATAAATGAAGACAACCGCAGACTGGAGAAGTATCAAAATGACAAACAAATTGAGACATATCCTGAGAAGATTCAACATGAATGTTGAACAAGATCTTCAGAATAGAAAATAACTTCAAACGGCCCGTGTTAACATCTTGCAAACCGCAATACAGCGTAAATTAGTCTTCCCTAGAAGTATTCATACAAAGGCTTTACACTCTAGGATATGAACTTACACAGCATCCGTCCAGACCACTGTTACCGCACCGCCACAGCCGATGGCAGCAATGTTATTCTCTTGGTTTCTGCGCACAAAGAAAACCAGTTTGCAGGCAATGGAATATTTGGTAAAGAGAAGCACCTGGTTTTCATGGCTCCCAAAATTGTAGCCGGGACAGTGGAAAGATGAAGTATTTCTGGAAGCGGTAAGTATCTTGAGTGTGGATTTGATCAATCTTTATATAAATAGTTTGTACCTGGAGAATAAGACTGAAACAAAAATACTGTTTTGAGGGAATTTTTCTTCTGAGACGTCTGTTCTAAAATATTCTTAATCTTGAGAAATCTCGGTTATAAAAAGATATAGTAGACTATACTGTATAACCTATATCGACGATGGATATTTTTGTGTAGAAGATTAGCAATTAGTATTTTGCAATCTGGTTTCGTCTACTAAATTGAAGATATCAATAAATACTATTAAATACTCCAATTCAAACTGATATATTTGTACAATTATTCTGCGAAAAATAAATATATTTCATATTCCAATAATCCCGGACCGGATTGCCGGATTGTGAGATAGTTTTCAGCAGTGGTTCTATACGGTCCGTCAGATACTTGAGAATATTATTTCCCGACAGAAGTAAAAATAATATTAACAGTAAAAATCTTATCTACAGTTCAGAGATATATCTAAATAAAACCGATATTTTTGCAGATTGTAATAAAACAGATAGCAGTATAAAAAAACGGATACTACAAATTTTGCTCCGTAACAATATCAGAAAACGGTAGAAAGAAAAAAGAAAGACAGCAACGATATAAACAAATTTCAATATTTGATCAGGAAAATAGATCTTCATAGCCGGTAAATAGAATTGAACGAAATAGCCGATTTTTCTTGTAGCGATGAAATACAGATATATATTGCTAACCGTAGAAACGTATTGTCAGCGTGATCAGCGATTTTGCTGTCTGACTGGAGAAGCCCGCACAGCAGTCGCGCGACCGATGGTGATAATTTTCACCTGAGTTCCCTGTTTCTCGTCAAGCTCTCACGCTTATCACCCTAGGTGTCGCGACAGAAAAGCGGCGTTCAGCTATTTCCCCACCGGGCTAGACTAAACTATTGGCTAGCCCGATCATTTTGTGTGAGGCTTAAGTACGGCTGAGTGGACGGGAAGCCCTGTTCTCCACATCCTATGGTCGTATGTATTAGCTTGAGGGTAAGTTAGGGCTATATACTGAAAAATTGTATCAGTAGAAACTATAGAAGCCATTCTGATGGCTACTCGGGTATCGAATGCATCCTCGACACAACGTTGTCATATGTACCAGTTACGGAGATGAATTCGGGCTATGTAGATGCTTGTCAAGTAGAACTATAGGAGTGTGTAATAAGTAGGGGTAAAACTGTATAAGAACGGGCATGAATCATACTATGGCGAAACTAAAATCCAACAAACCCAATACTGTCTTATAATAGGGCGTGACATGTCATCTTAAACCGTTTACCACATATATGTAAGATGCCAAGCTAAGAATCTGCGCGAGCTCAAAAAAGCGATGGCGTTTAGACTACCGTAGGCTAGTCACAAAGATAATGACATTTAAGGTTGGGGATACAGCGTAGCTCGTGCAAGAACGCTCTATGTATACTTTTGTTTGGAGGTATACTATCATATTAATCCGGCTGCTACGTTCCAAGGATATACTTCTTTATGATGGAAGCTAAATATGAAAAATTCCGAAGAGATGGATGCCGCTATTCTGATCCACAGTTCTCCCCGCTCTCCAGCTTACTACTAAGAAGACTAGTAGTCTTCTAAGGGAGATCATGTTTAGTCTTAAAAGCCCGCGACGATGTCAATAGTACTTCACATTGTACCTTTTTGGAGTTGGAAGTTCGACCGTAGTCCTTGTAAAAAGCACTACCTCATTTTAGACAAGATGCTTGCAACGCTCTTCTTCATTCCCTCAGAGCTGAATTTCCGTTATTCCTTGTCCCTCGATCAAATATTTTCTATATTTACTTTCAAGATAATGAATCTACGCCACATGTGGATAAGATCTCCCACGCAAACATTTTACCCAATGTTCTCTGACTCTGATGGCGTATATCATCATCGCTTTCGTTTGAGGTTGAGGAAACCTATTGCGAATGCCCTTCCAAGTTAATCAACGACTTTTTGCTTGCCGAATATCAATTTAGAGTTGTTCTTCAACTCAAAGAGGGTGCCAAAAAAGACCGCGAGGACGAACAGATGCTTGAATGCTTGATGAAATTAATATCAAATACGTTCGGTGTGAAAGAAATCCGTATTTCACAGACTCTGCTCTACTCCCTGGAACACTTGAAAATATGCGCATATTCGCTTTGAAGGACCCCAGATGGTATCTCCGTCAAGACATTTCTAACGACTGCAGTCTTAGTGGTGGTTATTGCGATCTAAAATGCGGTTGCTGCGAAAAGCATGCAGGTCACATGGACCTTAAAGGCATAAATGGACACTGTACATGGGCCTGCCGTTGCTGTATAGAAACAAGTGTTCAGTTTCAAATATTATGATAGTGATAGCTTTGAAAAGCAGTACAAGGACGCACTTGATAACGAAAATCCAATCTTTCTGCTTCGAATGGCAGATTGTTATTTCAGCGAACCTACATCACAACCACTCAATGATGGGATCTCCTAATAATTCTACAGATGAAGTCCAATCTACTTCCCAAGCTTCAGTTGCAATTGATGATGCAGAGGCCACGGATAAGGAAGAAATACAAAGCGTTGCCACGAATATAGTTTCCGATCCCTGTCCATTACGAGATTTCCCATATTTGCTTCTCAGACCATATATCTTAGGTCAGATCAGCTTTATTTTCAGTCCACGATGCTATATCTAGTTTTTGTTAGCATCAAACTAATCTATCAAGATCAGAATATGTCTTAAGTTAAGTTAGTGTTGCAGTAACGAGCTGGAATGCTAACGTCGATAATTATGCCCGACACAGACGGCGCTGACGTAGGTATCCAATGCCCAGACCTGTATATAGCTTTCGTTCTTTTTTTCTTTCTTATTGAACAACATTTGATCAAAATTGAACATCAATAGATTGTTCTTTAAGGCCAGCAGGGCTGCCCAAATCAAAGTAGAAAAGCGGATTTCTCTTCGGCTTATGACCAGTGACGATACCAGCAGTCGAAGTTGAATGATTGCTGATATTTGTGACTATCCCTATACCTCCGTTGCATTCTCCTTAGACTTGTTATGAGCGGCTGGACCCCGCCGACTTTTTTGCCACGGATTCTTGTTCGTCGTTTGGACAGCCAGTAGCAAAACAAGGTGAAAGAAATTTCGATTATTGTCCCTGCCAGGAGACCTAGAACAAAAACTCCGAGAAGCCCTAAAATGATACGAGGGACATTCTGTAAATATACCCCTCACGAGTGCGTAGAAAACAGAACTCAAAAAAGTCGGGATGTTTATGACATAACTGCAGAATAAAGACATATTGGATTTATACCCAGCAGTAATAATCCGCCACTCTGCAAAAATTTGGTAAGTCAGTAATACTTATAGTACAAGTATAAACCTACCGTTATGTACCCTTTCTTCTACAGTTCTTTCTGCCAAACCTATAGGAAGGAAATTATAGATAGAAAATAATTCGTCAAACTCTATTGCAAGGTTATAAGAAGCTATACATAGAAACAATATTGACATTCAACTAACCTACTCCTACTATACTATGAAATGATAGTCATTTCGATATACTAGGATCTAGAAATTTTCCAAATCCTCTCAATAACACTCGCCGCCCCAAGAACCTTCTCTTCCTCCATTTTCTTCCCAATAATCTGTAAGTTCACCGGATACCCATCAACCTGATTCTCATCATAAAGATTCCAATTCCACTCATCAATCGAGTTCCTAGGAACATAACCCTCCTCTTCCCCCTCCTCCTTCCCTTCCCCCTTTTGATCCTTCTCAGCTCTAACACAATCAACAGGAAATACAAGAGCAGGATAATCCAAGAAATTCCAAATCTTCGTATAACCCACCCATTTAAATTTCCGATGCGGAACACTCGTATGCGGTAATGCGGGACTTAACAAAATATCCACAGTCTTACCAGAAGGTGAACGGGTGTTATTCCATTTATCGAGATATTTCTTGTGAGCTGTAATCTTCCGCTTATTTAATTGCCAGTACTCGAAGACCGAAATTGGTTTCCCCCGATTAACCAATGCTTCGACGTGCGGGATATAAGGTTCACCTCCAGCATCGATATCTCGACGAATATCCTCGCCCCCGTCAACGGTATAATATGTATCCATTAGTTCAATAGCAGAGGCGTGATCGGATGTATCCCAGAGTAAAGTCTCGTGGCCGTGTTCTCTTAGTGCTGCGGATAATTCATTCAGGGCGCGTGTAATGGGTGGGTGAACCTTTACGACGCCGTCGTCTAGAATAATTCCGATGACGAGGGGACGTTGTTGAATTTCTCGAAATGATAGTTCATTCCAAGGGAGAGGTGTACAGCGAGGATCTAAATCCCATGGTCGAGAATTAGTGATCAGTTGTGTGATGTAGCAGATTGATGCGAGGTCTCGGGTCATTGGACCGATGGATGATGGGACGTGTTCTTGTCCTTCTGTTGAGACCGGAACTCCGTAATAGGGGAATCGACTACTCTGTTTATATTTGTGAGTAGATGTTTCCAGCGGTAGAAATGGCATTAGTGTTAACCGTAATGATGAACTTACACTGGGTTTCAGTCCATAGAGGCCCGCGACACTCTGTGGAATACGAATACTGCCTCCAATATCCGTTCCAAATCCGAGGATAGATCCATGTAAAGCAAGAAGTGGGCCTTCGCCTCCGGTTGAGCCTCCAGGTGTGAATTCAGGGTTTCGTGCATTGGTAGTTAACCCCCAAAGAGGATTCTCAGTTTCCGCCCACTTGAATCAAATTAGTTATTGTATTATTGTAATGAGTGTTTAGTAATAGGAAAGCCCACCATGATACTTTGACAAAGATTTGTCTTTGCTATGATGATAGCACCCATGTTTTTGAGCATCTGTACTAGGACTGCATCTTCATGGGCCGGGGAGAATGACCTGGCGACGTAACCGAGAGTGGAATCAAGACCCTTGACATTAAACTGGTCTTTTAAAGTAACCGGGATTCCGTGAAGAGGGCCTTTTGGTTGACGAGTTATTTTGAATTCTGCGTCGAGGGCCCTGGCTTGTTCCAGAGCTTCTTCGAAGCATACTTCGGTGAGACAATTGGTCTACTTCAGATCAGCATTTCATCTTTCTAGTCGGGATTAAATGAGATATTCACCAACTGATGTGCTACTACAGCACTTTATATGATTGTGTTAGTTGAGTATCTTATATTACGGTCAATGATGACTCATTCTCCGCACCGTTTGATATACGCCTCGATGACTTGCTCCGCAGTCAAATCTCCCTTTTGAAGCAATTGTGATAGAACCACAATATTATCAATATCAGTGATCTTCTGGATTTCAGGATCTTTCAATCGACTGCGTTGGTCGACCTGTTCCACGCGAGGTAGTCGACTCTCAATATCGTCGACAATGTATGGTACGAGTAACTGGTCTCTCTCCGTCCGCTTCCGGGAGACAATCTCCTCCCAAGATTGCTGTGTAGAGCCCATTTCCTAGTAATACCACAAAGTCATTCAGTGTTCTACAGAGAATAAAGGGTCTCACTATGGTTTTAAATAGTCACGGACTCCCAACTCCGCTCGGATCTCTCGTTATCAAAGCATTCTCGTTGAGCAAAAGTGGGGGAATACAAGTTGGAGACAGTTGGAGTACCATTTACCCAGTCATTACTACAGTATAAATCCGTCTTAAATACATCATAAAATATAATAATTATCCTTAATATAACTAAATATATCAACCATAAAATAACTCAGTAATTAAATCAATGAATTGATACATGAACTGATTGCTGACTGTTAACAGGCGGGGGATGAAACCAAAGTGGGTCAAAAGGGGATCTTCAAACTTTCGACTTTCCCCCAAATTCTCCTTCAATTTCTCCCTTGCTGAATGGAGCCCCCCAAGGCTTTCTCATGGCTTCTTCGACTGGATCGTCTTCTGGTGGAGGAGGAGATACTCCTAGTACCATTCGATCACGAAATAAACATGCTGCTAGTATAGCCAAAAGAGCATGCGATCAATGCAAGTTCCGCAAGATCAAGGTATCATTCATTCATTCATCTATCGCACCTCGGCCCCTCTTCCCTTTCCCCCTCTCCTAATTGAACACCCCCATCGCATTTACCCCGAAATAGGCAAAAAAAAAAAAGTCACGCTAATGAATTAATGCCTCCGAATAGTGTAGCTTGTCACAACCCTGCAAGGCCTGTCAATCGATGGGCTTTGAATGTACATTTCTCCAACCGCAGAAGAAACGCGGTCCCACTGGGCAGTAAGTTCGAATAAGAAGAATCAACAGGAAAAAGGTGACGGACGCGCCGGAGTGAACTGCGCTAATCATGCGTCTAGCCGAGTCTCACAAATTAGACAACAACAAACGCATATCATTTCTCGAGATCCCTCAGAACCTCCGATCTCCAAACAAGAATCCTTTCAATACCATGTCCCGAATTCGTCAGTGGAATCCGGCCGGCCCGTCGCGATGCCGGGGACATCATGGACAACACCACATGGGGAGGTCACAATGCCGATAGGTGGAGCAGCTGGTCTAGCACCATCCGGTCAATCATCTACAGTGGTAGATGCTTGGGGAAATGAGCCCGCATCAATGGATTCTCATCAAAATCCTCCGGTCGGTTGGAATGATCGCCAGGATGTCGAATATTGGCTTCCGGACCATCTCGGCTCTCAAGTTCCAGTCTTCGAATTCCCCGGAAGTAACATATATTTGAAACCATCATTGCCATCTATTATCCAGCCAGTACCCGACGTGGCGGGTATGGGCATGTCGCCGCAGGAACAACACCAGAGAATGGCATTCTCACCGGCTGTGGGATCATCGATTCAATCCGATAGCCAAGAGGCGGATGAATTTTGGCCTTCTGCCATCAACGAATCAAATATGATACCCTGGATCGATGTATACTTCGACCGATTACACCCGACACTTCCGGTTCTGAGTCGATCCTCTCTATTCACCCGCATGATGTCGCAGGAGCATCGCAAAAACCCTCAATTTGGAGCGATGCTACTCTCATTATGTGCATTTTCTCTCACACAGCCAATCGAAATCAACGAACGCGCAACAACTTCTTCGCGAGCAACTCAAGCACGATCAATGATGCACGAAGCTACAAAAATGCGAAGTTGTTCCGATTTCGGCGAGAATCCTACTATTGAAGCTGTTCTCACTAGCTTTTTCCTCTTTGGTTGTCTTTTTGGTAGCAATCAACACAATGCTGCATGGTTACGGCTACGCGAGGCTTTAGACCTTGCCTCGACATTGGGACTTAATGATCCCGAATCCTATCGCGAATTATCTGGAGACGAGAAGGGGCAGAGACTGCGCACATATCTTGTTTTATCAATTACAGAAAGGTATGCACCAAGTAATACCGCGAATCCACTTATCTTAGGACAGATACTAACTTTTATTATCTCAGGGCCTACGCTCTCCAGCGACTTCATCCCGTAACTTTTTCAGGGAAACCAGGATTCAGCATGCGCTCCGTACATGACTTTCTACACAACGCAACCCACAGCGTAGTATCAGGTATCATTGTCCATAACGAAAATGATGCCGAGGGAATGATGGGATTAGCTCGACTGATGGAATTATTCGACGTCATCGATGAAGATATCATTCATTGCTGGAATCAAAGATGTGATATCAGCAAGGGCTTCTGTGGAAGATTCACCGAAGCAAAAGCACTATCAATGTATGATAGTCTGGAAAGAATCAGTCAAGCCGAGCGATTTAAGGGATATGACTGGTTTGAGAAAGCCAAGGGAACCCGAGGTGACAGCAATGCCCTTCTAGCTATGGGTTTGCGTGAGACACAAGCCGCCGATGTATTCATCACGCAGCGATGGATCCAGAATCGCGTCTGGCTTCTTTGTTTAAACCATGGCTTTTTGCGATCACATTCAGAAAGGCCTGATTTGACGTTCGGTTATGCTGTGTCAATCGCCGAGTCAACGCTTCAGCTTTGTCGATCATTGAAACTCAGCTCAATGGAAGCTCACGGCATTGGATTTGTATGTTCATTCACTCACTGATAAGCTCAACCTCACGCTAACACATAACAACTTCACCCAGACCGAAAAACTATATGATATTGCCGTCAGTGCAACCGATATCCTCTGTAATATCAACCCACCTTATGGGACTGGAATGGTACCCCTAGGCAATTTCACCGACTCGATACCCACCACCTCGAATCCTCAGAGTCTGGCCGATGATTTCTTGTTATTGTTAAACAGCTTTCGCGGTGGAAACCATCCTTTCTTGGAGAAGTATAAAGCTCACTTGCACTCGTTACAGATCCCAAGTAGCAAGGTCGCGACATGGGCAACGCAGTGAAGGTGAGATATCTGGGGATACATGTATGAATAGATGCAATTATCAACCTGTAAAATATTCTCATCAAACACTCGCCAAGTAAGATGAGTAGAGTAGCCTTCAAGGCCCATCATCTCCCACAACACCATTTTCCGAAGTTACGAGAGATCTCGTAGGCCTTTTAATCCGAAAATGAAAACTACTCCTAAGCTTCGGCTCCATCCATTCCAAATTATAATCACCATAAACAACCTCAACAAATTCAAACCCACACTTAATCAAAACACTCTTCGAAGCAACATTCTCAATATCACACCAAGCATCCAAAAAATCAAAATCCCTCTCTTTCCAAAAAATCTCTAAAAATCCCCTTAACGCTTCACTCGCAAATCCAAATCCCCAAGCTCCCCGATGAAAGATAAATCCGACTTCCGGTATAGGTTCAGATTTCCATGTTCCAATCCAACCCAGAAATGCCCCTGCCCTAAGAATTGGCTCGGCATCGGCATCGGCGTCGACATCGGAATTCTTAGCTTGTGGGATTTCGGAAATTGGTAAATCCGCACGTAGTGTTATGGCGTAATTCTCTCCTTTGGGATTTTTATCTGGAAGAAGTTCTGACATCCATTCTTTACTTTCTGTTAGTGTTTTGCAGTGGCCGTGTGGACTCCATCTTGTTGTGAAGGGATCGGACCAGATTGCGTGGTAACCGGGGAGATGATCTTCGGTGAGTCGAGTTAATTCCAGTCGAGAGGTTTTCATTGTGTAAGATGTGTTGTATATTGTAGATATTCAATATTATTTGGCGAGGATATGAGAATGATGGTGTGGATTATATAGAAATCTGAAATTCATGTAAATAGTGAACTAGTAGTTGACTCATACAGGCAACGATTGACTAGTCCAAAAATGCTAATGTTGAATAATACTAGGACAGCCGAGTGTAACCCTAAAAAGAGTCATCGTCTCTATCTTTTCCGTAATTATCGCCCTGCACTCATCCTCCACCTCCCAGCAAACCTCCATTGAACAAAAAGTCCAATTATAGCAATAACCTGTGCAACAGCACAAATCGTAAAAGCAACACCAACACCAACACCTCCAACCAGTGGCATAATAAAACTCGTCCCACCGGCTGCAAATCCACACCGCGCCATATTCAAACTAGCCGTGGCAGCGGCACTATTATCCGGATAAATATCTACCAGGTATGTCGTTACAATAGATTGGGTAGAAACCGACGTCCATCCAGTGATGAAAGTTGAAACAATAGGCACGGCCATATGGACACGATTCGAAAACTGAATGGACCAAGCGAAAAGCAAAATCGATAGACATTGTAGTATAGCGAAGACAGGACAGAGACGTAGACGTGCTTTTTCGAGTGGGAATTCAGGATTCCTGGACCCTTCATGAAGAATATTAGTGTTCTGCTGTTTTTGCTGGAATTGAATTTGAACTTTTTGATAATCTTTGTCGAGCAGTTTGCCGGTTATCAGAGTTCCGATTGTAGAACCGACGCCATTAGCGATGAAAGTAAGGCCAGTCTGGATTTCAGTGAGATTATATCGTTCTTGAAAGAGTGCACATATAGCAGTCACACTCATCTGCCAGACAGCGAAGTAGACAGAAAAGAAGAATACTATAGGAAAAGTTTCTTTCCCAATGAGTATGCGAATTGGACCGAGAAAATCATTCTTCTTTTTCGGCGCCAATTGTTGCGGTAAATTCGGATCCCACAATACCGAGCTGAACCTCTGATATACCTCAAGAGGATATTTCAAAAACCACTTCTGAAAAACCGTCGTTCCCTCCCCAAATCCCCGCGTCCCATTCGCAACAATCGACCTATTAGTCTCCGGCAAAAAGGCAAGAACCAAAAAAAAATAAAAACCCACTATAAATAGTCAAAACCCAAAATATAGACTTCCACCCCAAAAATCCAGAAAGTAGACCTCCAATAACAGGCGCAATAGCAATGGGAATCAGCATTCCACCCTGAAATATACCCATATACCCCCCACGATCAGCACGGGTAGTAATATCACCGATAACCCCAGATCCAATAGCAACTGTACTCGCACTACCTGTACTTTGCAAACATCTCAACACAACAAGTGAAGGATAATTATTGGTTCTCGCAAGTCCAATGCAAGCACCAACTAAAACAAGTAATGTACAAGCGTACGCCGTACGTCGTCCCTGGACATCGGATATCGGGCCCCAGAGACTCGGGGCGAGACCTTGAAAGAGAAGGTATGCTGTAATGGAGAGATTGACTAATTCGACCGAGACGTTTAAGTCATTCGCTATTGCATTTATGGCGGGGAAATATATGTTGCTTGCGAGGAGGGATGTTTGAAGAAAAAAAATATCAGTTAGTTTGGTGACTGCCACAGGGCCGATGTACCAGTGTGGGTATTGACATGGTTGACATAGGGTATTTTACGCACAGGATGCGGCGAAGGTTACAACGAAAACTATGAGTGCTTTTTGTCTTCTGTCGAATATAGTGTATGGTTCTGGTGGATTTGTAGATTGATCAGTCATCGCGGACATGATGTGCTTTGATGATTGGGGTATCCCTTTGTTTATACTACCCTATAGTATCGGGTATATCTAGGGATACATACTATTAATCTTCACTGTGCTCCACCCTGTGCATCGGCTTATTAGTCATGTCTTACATATTTCATTCAATTGATTGAAGACAATTTAGATTTAGATATTGATTACTTATTTCGATACACATTCTGCATGCTGAAAAAGCTTGATATACTGAGGATCTTCAAGAGGACGATCGACGTCGATCCCTTGGTTCTGAAAATAAGATTTACTCCAAAGCAAATCCTACTCAAACTTGGGCATCTTTCTTGTATTATACCTATACTCCGTACGTATCTCAATATATTTTATTCACATGAAACCGAGGAGCCATCGGGGATCCCTCGTCCATCCGACTAGATTGTATATCAATTGGTAGTAGTATCGGTACTTTAGGTTATACAGCCCCTATAAATATTGCTCATAAGTTGAAAGCAATTCGTGACGTGAGACAAATCAACGATGATTGCAAGATCTCCCAAACCCCCTTGCCGATAACACTTGCTTACCAACGTCCTCCAGGACAGGGCTTTTATCTGGCCTGTGCGAATTCCTTCGCTGCGTCTTAGAGACTACTTTCGATCCGGGACGGGCAATAACCAACAACAAACGCATCATCGTATCAATTTTAAAAACTATTCGTGGTAACAAATCCCTCTATTGTCATTCTCAGCTTCTGTATGCATAACTTGGATTACTCAGCTTTTGTTGATACTTATAAATCCGAATCCTTCGGGATTTGGCCCCAATCAACATATAAACCAAACCAAAGGACAACACTATCACAAAAGGCCTAAGAGAAAATATTCCACTTCAAGCAAGACAAGAAATGTCAACATCTATACCTAGAACTTATAAGGCATTCCGCCGTACTAATGGAAAAGCACCTCTCCACGTCCAGCCAGTAGAGGAAATACTACCCTCTTCACTTTCCCCATGCGAGGTATTAATTCGCATACGAGCGGTATCTCTAAATTACAGAGATGTAGCCATGCTCAATGGGAAATACCCAAGCCATGCACTTGAACAAGGCATTCCAGCATCCGACTGCGCGGCCGAGGTCATCGCAATAGGAGAAAATGTATCCGGTTTCGAGATAGGGGATCGAGTTGCTCCTATCTTTGATCTGAATGCTTTGGACGGTACAGAGACTATCAAGAGGACTTTGGGGGGAGATGTTGATGGTGTGTTGCGCGAATTTGCTATTTTCGACCAGGCTGTGCTCGTACACTTACCAGAGCATCTATCATGGGAAGAGGTGTGTACTTCCATAAATCTAGAAAGAGTATGTCTGACCTGATTCTCAATCATATAGGCTGCTTGTGTGACTGTTGCAGGTACAACTGCCTGGAATTGCTTGAACATGCCGAATGATAAAGGCATTGTACTTCTACAAGGTAATCCCACTTACTGAAGTCTCATCATACAATACCTCTAACAAAGCTGGAACCCAGGTACTGGTGGAGTCAGCATATTTGCCTTGCTTCTTTGCTTGGCTGCTGGAATACACATCATCATCACATCTTCTTCCGACGAGAAATTAGAAAAAATCAAAGCTCTAGGTCCACCTGGTACCATCGAAACAATAAACTACAAGAAGCATCTCAAATGGGAAGACGAGGTAAAACGTCTGACAAATAATAGAGGTGTTGATATTGTGGTTGAGACAGGTGGACCTACGACACTAGGTCAAAGTCTTGATTGTCTAGCTCGCAGAGGTACAATATCTCTTATTGGTATTTTGGGAGGGTTGCAGATGGATCGACTTCCTGACGTTTATACACCTTTATTCCAGAAAACTGCTACAATTAAGTGAGTGGCCCCATATCTATCGCAATCTTGGTCAGACTGTATGTTGAGACTTCTCTTAGGGCGATTTTTGTCGGCTTGAAGATCGATCAGGAAAATCTGTGCGACTATTTGAGTGATCATAAGATTTCACTCAAGCCTCTTCTTGATGACAGAATATTTTCGTTTGAAGACTCGCAGAGGGCGTTTGACTATTTGTACTCCGGTCAACATACTGGCAAGGTTGTTATCAAATTGTGAAGTGGGATGGATACAATGATTGCTTCTACATAGTAGAAGAATTGCATGGACTTAGATATCAACCAACACACACACTACAGCGTATCAGTCAACAGAGAAAGGTCAAACTTTAGATTCTATCAGGAAATAGCTATCTAAGCTATATTTGATTATTAACATGGCGGTATGCCTCTGCGAAAATGAATATATACATTTATTGGAACATTGTACACCTCTGAGCCGTCAGGTCTGCAGCTTGCCTAAACGGTTCGCGAGCGTCTCGCCCGTCCTCGCTTCGGCGGAAGTTCTATAAGATCGCCATTTCCGAGCAGGAACATTGGCAGCATACATTTCATCAATCTCGGCGAACGTGCGACCACGCGTCTCTGGCATGAAAAAGTACATGAAAACAAGAGTAGCGCCCATGCAACCCGCAAAGATGAGGTAGGTTTTGGCACCGAGATTCGCCGCATCTGCAGATGTCAAGTGTGGTACGACGAGTGTGGTAATGACAGCCGTTATCTCTTGGCAAGCAACCGTGTAGGACATAGTATAATGGCGCAGCTTTGGTGTAGCTATTTCGGATGGCATCAAATTTGAGAGTGAGAAGAAAGACGATGCCCAGAAAAAGTTGAAGATAAACGAGAGCGCAGCAATTGCAAGGATAGTATGCTTGTTTCTTTTGTGAAAGGCTAGGCTTCCAGCTACCACATCGATAATGAACAGAATGCTCATTCCGGTGAATGCAGTTGGGCGTCTGCCGACGCGATCGATTACCAACGGTGCTGCGATTGTACCGGCAAGTGTACAGCATGATGCGATGATAGTCAATGAGAATGGATCCGCAATACCCAATTCGGCGAGGAAAACAGTTGTGTAAGTAGTTGAGAGAATGACACCGGATATTTGGTTAAGAGAAAAGAAAGAGCCTGCGACAATGGTCCGTTTGAGATTTTGCCGTTTGAAAATATGCCAAAACCTGACATCTGATTGGAGGTCTCGGTTGAACTTTTCACAGAGTTCTATGAGTTGGATTTCGTCGTCAACTTGTTCGTCGCCGAAGCCACGAAGTTTTCGAAGATTACATCGAGCCTGTTCGATATTCCCTTTCGAGATAAGCCATTCCGGGCTTTCTGGAAGAGGAATAGTCATTATTAAAAGAATAACTGGAACAGCACTCTGCACGGCAAGCGGGATCTGATATGATAGCCGGCCGTCCAGTTTGTTGGTGCCCCAAACCACGACCGTGCCTACGACACCAGCTATGAGGTTAAAAATATTGATTGAACTGACACATCTGCCTCGAATAGAGACTGGAACCACCTTGGATAGACGTTAGTACCTTACTGATTCTTGCAAACCGTGGGTCAATAGAAAGATACCTCAGAAACATAGAGTGGTGCTGTCGCTAGAGCGACGCCCATAGCAATACCATTGATAGAGCGACCACCCACAAACGCTCCCAAGTTAGGCGCAAAAACTTGCAGCAGTCCCCCGCCAATTGAGACAATATAAGCCGCAATCACAGGCCATTTGCGACCAAAGTGGAAATTCAGTGGCGAAGCCAGTAAACCACCAAGCACAGCACCCACTAATGGGATAGAGAAGACCAAATCTTGATTGCGTGCCGTGAGTGCAAACGCTCCAGTTGCGGGGTTAGGTCCTTGGAATTTCGCGACCTGGTTATCATTGTCAACAGCCGTACTGCTGGTAAAGGGGGCCAATGACCCTCAAGAGATACTTACAAACATAGGCAAAGCCGCAAGAGGCGAGATGATTTTATCATCATAACCGAAAATGAAAGACGCTGCACCGAAAACTATACAAGAAAAGATCAAGAGAGCATTGACGGCACCCTTCTCCGATCTTCGATGATCGACGTGCTCGACTTCAGCAGAGCCGATATCGTCCTTGTCCATTGTAGTAATGGCCGCACGAAGAGTGCCAGTCCAGTGTGAAAACAGGGCGCTCGGAGCGCAGCCACTGAAGACTGAGCGAGGCTCCCCCGGCATGAATACTTATATACAGGGCATACGAAGTGACAGGGCCATAGCGCAGTGGATGATTGCCCCATGGAGAAACTGGAGAAGGCAAGGGTTGATCGGCTGCGACTTTCTCGAAAATACGGGGTAACGGGATGACTAATCAGAAAAGAGCAATTAAGGTTGCATCTTCACCGCTTTCCATCTCTGTCACCGCATTGCTTTCCGCCTTTGCTTTTGTGGTGATTGTCTGGCTCGATTTTGATATAAAGAATCATCTTGCTATGGACTTCGAATTGCGCTTGATTTAACGCTGGTGACTGAAGTCGGGAACTTTTCCTGTCCCATATTATGGTTATTGAAGGACGATGCGGGCATTTTTTGTGAATGTTCGAAGAAGATCAGTAAGTAAACATACGGACGATTCCAATGCTTTCAGCTGTACTAACTGATAAGTATATTTTACTTAGAAATACTCCTATCTCATGCCCTACATGACACCCAGTATATATTCCTGTATATACGAAGAGCACTGTCGGAGATTTCAATCAACACCGGGCCGTCGGAGTATGTCCCGGCTGAAGATCATCCGCTCTCACTCACATCTCAACTCCAGTAATACTGCCAAGAAACCATGTTTTAGACATCCCCTGCACTAATTCTTCATGCACACAAGATTGATTGGTGGTAATTTGACACCAATCCTGACCTGGCGTTGATCTGCAGAGAGGGGTTACAGTTGATATCAAATGTCACGTCACTGTGGGGAGAAGTCGGCGGAGAATCTAACAGCGGAGGACGCTAGGTCCAGCTAGCATATTGGATTATGCAGAGGGATCGTATGCTGCTGAATATTCAGTCCGGCTTCAAAGGGGAATTTCCCGGTGTTTTCAAGTCAGGGTTTCGGTCTATTGTTTCGGAAATTATTTATTGTGGACTCTTTTTCCCACATCGTCTGAAAGAACAAGATTGTCTAAAGAGTCGAAATATGAACCTGGTTTTGGCACTGCTAGCTGCCGTAGCAAGCCCTGCACTGGGCGCTTTAGAGCTTGTGCCTGGTGCCACCTGGACGGCGGTGAGTTTTTGATATTTCCATATTAAATGATGCAACTGGCGTCTTTTGTAACATCTAACCTCAAAAATAGTCGAACGGCGAGCATTTACAGGCACACGGTGCAGGATTCATTGAAGAAGATGGGACGTACTATATGATAGGCGAAGACAAAACAAATGGTACCAATTTTCTGAACGTTAACTGTTACTCATCTTCCGATTTGGTCCAGTGGAAGTACGTCGGAGCCCTACTGAGTCAAGTTGACTCCGGTGACCTGGGCCCTGGGCGAGTCGTGGAACGACCGAAGGTGATTTACAACGACAAAACAAAAGAGTATGTTCTTTGGGCCCATATCGACAGCTCAAACTATGGCGAGGCAAAAGTTGGCGTTGCAACTGGAGATTCCGTATGTGGAAAATACAGTGAGTAGTATACATCTAATTCATTCTAATAAACAAATAAGGCTCAACTATAATGTGTTAGATTACCTCGGTAGTTTCCGACCCATGGGAAATGTTAGCAGAGATATGACTCTGTTCAAAGATGATGACGGCTCTGGGTATCTCATTTCAGAGGACGTATGTATTGATCTGTGATGTTCTGTCCGGAAGTCATTCGCTAAGTGTGTGGTATCACCTTCTACAGCGTCCAACTGGACTTCACATCTACAAATTGACTGACGACTATCACAACATCACCTCCGAAACTTATTTGTTCGCCGACCCAGGACAAATCGAGGCTCCAGCCCTCATGAAACGTGATGGCCTTTACTATCTTTTCGGCTCGCGCTTAACTGGGTGGTCAGACAATGACAATGTCTATACCACTTCCAAGTCCCTTGACAGCGGATGGGCAGACTGGAAGACTTTTGCAACAGTCGGTAGTAAAACCTATTCATCCCAGACAACATATGTGCTCTCCATTGACGAGAACCGAGCTATGTACATGGGTGATCGGTGGGTCAGCGATGATCTGATGACAAGCACATACATTTGGCTGCCACTGAATATTTCGGGCGAAGATGTCACTATGAATTGGTATGATCAATGGGTCCCGAATCTCACATCCGAGTCTGGATTCCAGACAGCTCCATCCAACACGACTATCCAGGGAGAAAGCGGAAAGTATTCGGGAGGTGCAAAGAATATAAGCTGCAGTGGTTGTGCTGGGGGACAAGCAGCTGGTTATATCGGGGGACCAGATCAAGGCAGTGTCACGCTTAGTGGCATTGAGGTCAAAGACTCCACGGCAACCACAATCACGTTTCAATACAGAAATGGGGATTCAGGAACGCGTTACGCCAATATCACGTTCAATGACTCTCCACCTCAGAAGGTGGCATTTTTATCGACCGGAGGCAATGTCAAGCGGAGTTTCATAAGTACTCAGTTGAAGGCTGGTCAGGATAATACGATTGTCATCGAGGGATATGATACTGGATATGGGCCGGATATTGATGTCGTGGAGATTCCCCTTGAATAGCTACATCACATACTATGTCATGTGGAATCATTTGATACCGAAATTTGAAACACGGAATTTGATCTTTGTTCCATTCGATGCCCATGGTTTGTGCTACTTCTTGTATGATTAATAGTATTATGCTATTACTGGACTGAGTGGTTGAGGCAGCTATCTTTTTCTGCCGGCAGGTGGTACGGGCCATGATGTGTGGAACGATGAACCATAGTATCCCACATCCCAATTTTCGCCTTTTTAATTGACAGAGTCAGAAAAGACTAGATATATTTGGCAATTCGTTGACTATTTACTTTGTTTGTTAATTAATTGACGAGTAGCTGTAAACTTGCCTGTATTCTTACATGTGAATTTCGCCGACAATCCTCCGCATAAACCCTCCATTTGCCGAGCGCAACCCCGGAAGAACAAGTAAAATCCAATCACTTCAGTTTGCGGGAAAATATCCTTGCGAACTGGGAAATCCTCGGTCAATTCAACAATCTAACCGTCGGCAAAGAGCCCGTGTCTTTGCGCACTATTCCATCCAACGAGTCTGTCGTATTACATTCAATTCAACTTCTGCAATGATCTTTGCCAAGGGATCCATCTTATAATTATCCCTGCCCGAATCATCACACCGGTGATTCATCTACCATATAAAAAAATGTCTGTGCTTCTGGATTCATCGGATGCGACTTCAACTAGGCTACAGGAACAGCGTTTACATCCATCAACTGAGAATCACAATGATCCCAATTTGATTCCGGCAAAGGTTACTACCGGCAAGCCTTTCTTCCATCTGACGGCTCCACATGGATGGATAAACGATCCCTGTGGTTTGGGATATGATCCAACCACTGGACTCTACCACCTATTTTTCCAATGGAATCCTTGGGGTAATGACTGGGGTAATATGTCCTGGGGACATGCTACATCAAGGAATCTTGTATCGTGGGAAATATCCCCGGAGCCGGCAATGACCCCATCAGCCGAATATGACTGTCGAGGTGTATTTACAGGATGTTTAAGACCTACTGATGTATCTGGCGAACCTGGCGCCTTGACTGCAATTTATACGTCGGTTAGCCACTTGCCTATTCACTTTACATTGCCATATACCTATGGCTGTGAATCAATTAGTCTTTCTGTATCGAAAGACGGCGGGAAGACTTGGCAACGACAAGATTGCAATCCCATTGTCTCTGGCCCACCTTCACATCTTTCTGTGACTGGATGGCGAGATCCTTTCCTACTTTGCTGGAAGCGAGGACGTCAGGATGGTTCAAATGATGCAGATTCCGATTTCTATGGAATAACAGCTGGTGGCATTGTAGGCAAAGCCCCAGCTATCTTTGTCTACAAGGTCGATCCCAAAGATCTTCGTCGATGGAAATATGTTGGACCATTGGTGGATGTTGGTCTGAACCTTCGTCCTTCAAGGTGGTCTGGTGATTTTGGCGTCAACTGGGAGGTATCAAATCTACTAACATTGAGCAACGATTCGGGTGATTCGCGAGATTTTGTCATTATGGGAGTTGAAGGATGTCTACGTCCCGCAAACCCGAACGAAGAGATGCACCGACAAGCTCGTTCGAGACGAGATCCCAGAGGTCAAATGTGGATGTCTGTAAGGGCTCGAAAAGAACACGACTCTTTTCACGAACCGCTTTCGGAGTATGCATTTTCTGGATACTTCGATCATGGGTGTTTATATGCTGCCAATTCGTTCTGGGATCCGCAGACCTCTTCTCGTATTGTTTACGGCTGGATTACAGAAGAGGATTTACCTGATGGACCGCGCCATCGTCAGGGTTGGAGTAGTATGATATCACTTCCTCGTACTGTGGGCTTGATGACATTGGAAAAAGTGAAAATGGCGCGCAAATCACGACTGGAGACGATCACTTCGATTGAGGCGATTGCTGATTCATCTGAGCTAAACACTTTCACCATTCATACATTGGGAATCAAGCCTGATCCACGACTTTCTCAGCTTCGGGCTGGGGCTAGAAAGTGCCACCTTGAGGGAATATCTCTACCTCTAGCCCTTAAAATGTCCTCGGAGGCTGAATTCCCTTTGGAAACTTCTCGTTGGGAATTGCAGACTGAGTTTGCTGTCGGCAAATTATGCAAGCGGGTGGGCATTGAAATTGGACATAGTGCGAGTAAGTGCCTTCGTATATACCATAGTCAATGCCAGAATACTGACAATAATATTCTAGACTTTGAACACCGTACCATACTCGCTTGGGACCCAAGCAGTGAAACATTCACGATTCATCGTCCTCCAGTATCGAACCCGGATATCAACCATGGACATGAATCAGCGCCTCACACCCTTTTCACCTTCATTAACGAGCAAGGCGAAATTGAAGAAACCCTTCGAGTACATGCATTTTTCGACCGGAGCGTTCTCGAAGTATTTGTGAACGAGAGAACAGTAATTTCAACGCGGATTTATCATCCTTCGGAACAGTGTTTCGGGGTGAGATTCTTTGCTGAAGCTGTAAATGGCCAATCTAGCCAGTCGGCGACACTCCTCAAAGCTTTCTGTTGGGATGGACTAAGCGCAAAGCCCTGAGAACTGGTTAATTTTGACCAGTGACTCATAATAACACCACCTAGATTTAGTTTACTGATAGGAATAATAATTAAAACAAGTGGATTAATCGACGGCCGTGATCTGGTATTATGCCTTAACCCCAATTGATGCGAGTATGCGAGCTTCTATATCCAACAAAGAAAATATTATACAAAAGCACGAAGCTAGTCATTCAAAGTTTCCAAACAGCCCATCCCTTGAGATCGAGTTCTTTGATAATTCCTCGTAAAGGACCTTGTAACTCCTTGCCATCAGCCCATACCTTAGGACCAACCATATAGCTTATAAAGCCTTCAGGACCAGAAACCAGAATCAATTTCGACCCAGGTGATTCATCTGAAGGCCGGGATGTAGATTCAATATAGTTCAAAATCTCCTTCTTGCCAATAAATCGGTTTTCCTCGTCCAAGTAATAGTCGACAGTAACTTGACCCGGGTATTGTGACTTGAGACCATCCAACTCTCGTACTATCATAGACATCTCTTGGTCTGCGAGCGGCTGGGGTGGCGCGATTTGATCCTTTGAGACTGTCTCTTTCGAAGAACCGAACCATCCCGAAAACCAAGACGAAGGGGACGTTGAAGGCATAGGTGTGTCACTGTGACCTCCAATACAATCTTCTTTCAATCGATTTGCCCAAAATATATGTATCCGTGGACGATTTTCTTTCGTCGTACGGTTCAACAGGGAATATCCAGCCTGCAAAGCGGGTGCAATTCCCGTTCCACCAGCAATAAACAAAATCTCCTGCGTCTGCTTCGGAATCGCACACTCGATCTGTGGTCCTCGCATCTCAATATCGGCACCTAATTTCAGACTATGCAGATACCGTGAAACTTCCCCGAACGGATCCTTACGAATGTAGAACCGCAGGTATCCGTTATTCTCTTCCTCCACAGTCAACGGTGTCGCAGCCGTTGTAGGAAGAGGTGTATAGTCTCGCCCGATCTGTAGCTGAGGCTGTTTAAACATCACACTCCATACACCAGTTTTCCAAGCATCCTCGTAAACATCGTAGTTCTGATCACTGGGGGTTCGAGGGCGGAGGGTGAAAAGACTGCTCGTCGACGAGACCGGCTCTCTTGATACGAGGTGATATTTGGTGAAAGTGTCCGGGTTAAGAATCGCTGATCCTGGTCCTTGCGATCTTAAATATGCACCAGTACCACCTGCTGCAATCGTTACAAGCGCAATCCCGACCCATCTGTTTTTCGCAGCCGGTGCTGGTTTCGCGGAGGCACTGGAGGCATAACAGCGATACCGAGGCCCAGCCTGCCGGAACGCAGACCTGCGGCCGTTGAGGAATAGAAAGGAGGTGTTCATGGGTCTTTGTCGTCCCGAATGATCATCGCATCTCTCTTACTTTAAGGGAGTGTTGTCTCTTTGAGAGAGTTCCAACAAAAAACCGCGGGGAAGTTGGGAGGTTGCAAGACGGCAAAGCCGATTGGGCGATCGACAACTTCGCCTTCTTCCCATTTTCCCCCTTTGCTTTTTCACCCACTCACTCTTTTTTCTCTTCTTCTCTACTCCTTTCCCACCCTTCGTTCATTTGGGAGGGGGTTTATTGAAATTATATCTTGATCGCTGGGAAATGGAGAGATCTGCTGATATCTCTTGACCCTCCCAAACACCTACTCTTTATACCATCGCATCGAGCTGTCTTTTATTGCCAATATAACAATTTAGAGAATGTCGAACTCTGCATACCCCCACGATCGAAATGGCCTCGCTGCCCCTCGAGATTCATTAGAACTCGCTTCTCTCGCTTCCTCGTCTCCCGTATCAGTCGCCGGATCCTCACGATCGTCCTCCCCCGATGGTATTTCCTCGTCGCGCAAGTTATCACTCGAAGATGAGGATCCGCTCGCCGATCCCGAAGGAAATGTTTATCTCGAGGCCGGTCGCCAAAGAGGATATTCCATATCATCTGCGTTCGACTTCGGACGAAATTTATTCCCATTATCTCAAACACAAGGCGGTTATGCTCCTCTAGGGGCTCCAACGGTGGATCGAGAGGGACCGGATGGATCTTTGGAACGGAATAAAACGTTGACATACCTCAATGGACTTTCTTTGATCGTTGGTTTGATTATCGGCTCAGGAATCTTCTCTTCGCCGAGTCAGGTCAATGTGAATGCGGGTTCACCAGGCGCGTCACTTATCGTTTGGGCTGTGGCGGGCTTGCTCGCGTGGACAGGTGCAGCTAGTTACGCGGAGCTGGGAGGAGCTATTCCGCTTAATGGTGGATCTCAGGTATACCTTGCAAAGATTTTTGGTGAATTGCCGGGTTTCCTGTTTACCTGGTGTGCCGTTTTGGTCCTTAAGCCTGGATCTGCAGCTATCATTTCCATTATCTTTGGTGAGTATATTGTGAGGGCATTTGTGGGTGCCGATGTTGAGAACGTCAGCCCGTGGATTAATAAGGGTGTGGCTCTTGGTGGACTGTTAGCTGTGACTTTGTTCAACTGTATCTCTACCAAAATCGCCACTCGCATTGGAGATCTGTTCATGTTCTTCAAGTTTGTCGCTCTGGTTGGTGTCACCGTCACCGGAGTTGTGGTGGCAATCACCGGTTACTCCTCGAAAGGAAGTGCAAGTGAAGAATGGAAAAATACGAGCTGGTTTGCCGGCACAAACACAGAAATCTCGGACTTTGCTGTCGCATTGTACGCTGGATTATGGGCATTCGATGGCTGGGACAATGTAAGTGTGGCTCATACGCTCAGCAACAGGGACGATGATCTAATTTATCCTTTCAGACAAACTATGTGACCGGCGAGTTCAAGAACCCAAACAGAGACTTACCTCGTGTCATCCATACTGCTATGCCTCTGGTCATTATTTCTTATCTGATGGCCAACGTCTCTTATTTTCTTGTTCTGCCCCACGACACTATTGAAGCGAGCAATACAGTCGCTGTCCAATTTGGTGGTAAGGTTTTTGGCCCAGTTGGTGCAATTGTTCTTGCATTAGTCGTGGGAGCCAGCTGCTTTGGTGCACTTAACGCGACGACTTTCACCAGTGGTCGTCTTGTCTATGCAGCAGGGAAAGAAGGCTACCTTCCTTCGCTTTTTGGTCGAATCGGATTAGGGAATCCCTCGTCACCAACTCCTGCTGCAGGCACACGTCTGCGACGCCGTTCATGGGCTCGAAAGTCTCTTTCGCGTCTGTTCGGCGATGAATCACGACTTGGATATACTCCCATCTACGCCATGGGATTCAACGCAGCTTTATCTACTGTATACATCGCCGTTGGCGAATTTGCTACCCTTGTCACATTCTACGGCGTTGCTGGGTATACATTTTACTTCGTCACCGTTCTTGGCTTAATCGTTCTCCGCATCCGTGAGCCTCATCTCGAGCGTCCCTACAAAACCTGGATCTCAACCCCGATTATTTTCTGCTGTGTCAGCCTGTTTCTACTCAGTCGTGCGATCATTGCCGAGCCTCTTCAAACGTTGATTGTGGTTGCCTTCATCATGACCGGTATCCCTGTCTACTACTGGCGTATATATCAGCGAGATGGCCAGACGGGGCTCTCCGGCTGGAAGTTCTGGAAATCGCGCTCTCGATAGAGAGAAATCGGCGATACAATCTTATTGCTATCCGTTTATTAATTTACTTTTATGATTGATACCCATGCATATAACCGGGTGTATGGTGTGAGCAATGTGCTCCTAGGTCTTTTATCTACGCACACTCTGTTGAGAACATGAGCGTGCACATGGCGTACGATGTGATGATGGTGGCTTGTCAAAGTGCATTTGAATCTGTTTCTCTCAACCTGTCTTATTATCTATCTACATCTGTTCAGATGATCTGTTTGCTGTCTCATACTAGGCTAAGAATAATCAATAATCATGATATCCTTTTTCACCTGTTTACAGTAGAAGTAGAGGTCGTCGAGTTAACTAGCATTGAAGGTCACCAAGTTCAGTACAGGTGTATTATCATTTAATGCTTGGAAACTCGAGATTCTCCAAACTGTATGGAGTACAGTTTGGAGAATTTATATTGAAATGAGCAATTCCCATTCTATTTTTGAAAGAATAGCAAGAAAAAGCAAATATTATGGTATCAATAAAATAATTCTTTTTCAGCTCTCGTTCGCATATATCATGAATCTTTTACCAAAAGGTTATGTTGAATAGTGCAACTATAAAGGATGTAAAGATAGCATCCCTAGTCACTCACTTACTTCTCCTTAATTGAAAGGTGATACTCCAGGTTGAATTTCGCTATCATCAACGTAAAATGGGGAATATTTTTGTGGCTTTCTACTGCCCATTGGCAAAATCTTCCAGATATGCCACCAACTTCTGCACATCCTCCAGCGGAACAGCATTGTAGTTGCTAGCGCGCATACCACCAACACTGCGATGGCCCTTCAGACCCTGAAGAAGACGCTTCTCAGCACCAGCAATGAACTCCTTCTCTTTGGTCTCGTCACCACCGTTGACACGGAAGCAGATGTTCATTCGACTGCGAATGCTCTTGTCTGGTACAACCTGGTAAATTTGAGGGTACTTGTCCAGGGCTCCGTAAATGAGCTGTGCTTTCTTGTTGGCGATCTCCTCTTGACCGCTAACCTTCTGAGCACCAAACTCAGAGACAAGGTCAGCCATAACCTGACCTGCGATCCAGAGGTTGAAGATGGGAAGGGTGTTGTAGAGAGAATTATTTTTAGCGATAGTGGCATAGTCTAGTACGACGGGGCCGGGAAGTCCACCAATGTTCAGACGGTGCAACAAGGCTGGAGGAGGAGTTGCGGTCTGAGGGGGAAGCAGGTCCTTGCGAACAATAGCAATGGTGATACCGGTGACACCGATGTTCTTTTGAGCGCCGCCCTGTGAAATATGTTAGATCCTGACTTTCATCAAGTAATAAGTTGTTCAAGGCACTTACGAAAATGACAGCATATTTGCTAACATCAACCTTACGGCTGATAAAGTTAGAGCTCATATCAGCAACGACAAGACGCTCATCCTCCTCATCTTGACCCTGTGCTTCCAATGACTTGGGGAAACTCTGGAACTCGACACCATCCACCGTCTCATTATCGCAGAAGTACACAAAAGCAGAGCCCTTGCCACCTTCACGCTTAGTCGGGGTCAAAGACCAGGTATCTTCGGCAGGAATCTTGCCAAACTTTCCATTGTTGGCCTTTCGTGCATCCAGAGCAACATTAACATACTTGGAGCCGACAAGACGAGCAGCCTCCTGTGAAGCCTTGAGTGACCAAGAACCAGTGACAAGGTAATCGAGCTTCAGCTCTTCATCAACCTCCTTCTGTAATCTCTGGAAAACCTGCTCGTCCACCTGCTCCTTTTCAACGCCAGGATTGGCCTTGAGAATATCGGCCTCAGCTCTGCGGCGACGACGCTCAATCCAGACGGACACTAAGTTGTGAACGACGGCACTGAACTCGCCGCTACCACCAGCTTGCATGAAGAGAATCTCATAGTTATCGGGGATATCGAGGAGGGTCGAGAGGTTTGCTTTAGCGTCTGCGAGAATCTTGTTGGCAGTTGGCGAGCGGTGCGAGATTTCGCCGAGTCCAAGTCCGCAGTCATTGTAGTTCACGAAGGCCTTTCCACCAGCCTCGACGACTGATGTTGGCAAGGGAGCGGGACCAGCTCCAAAGTAGGAGACTTCTTGTCGAGAGGGCATTTTGTGGTATATGTAAGATACTCGAATTGCGAGGAGTTGGTGAGATGAGGAGGGGAGAGAGAGTATCTCGAGTTGAGAAAGAAAAGAAGTGTAGGAAGCGGGAGGGAAAAAGCTCAAGAGTGGATCGCACCTTGGTGGATCAATTTAACATTTTGGAGTCATCGCGAGACAATCTTAGTTGAGTAGCAGTACAAAAGAGTTTATCCGTGTATGTGTCTTGATTGATTCACCGGGTTTTAATCAATCTGGAGCCAATGGTGACTCGTAGGAAGAGAAAATCGGCGGCATTCGCGGGGTATGAGTCAAGCCTGCATGAAGTCACAGCTGAATGAATCTTTGATTGTGAATTATCTTTGAGGATATAGTATAAACATCTTGAATTGATTTGACCAATACTTCTAGTAAATTCTTCAAATTTAATACTCAACTTTCTGCAACTTAGTATTATAAGTAGTAATAGTCTTCCTATATTCCACTATGGCGGGGTTGATCTACATTGCATACTTCTGCCAGCATTTATACAATGCTATGCCATTAACAAGGTGATATAAGCGATGAGTGTCTCACGATATAACTGAACAGCACATTACTTGACTATATTGGCCAATTTATATTCTTTCTTGGTGTTCAACAGAATATCGCAAGATTGTCTGCTCGAAATGTCCATTCCGACATCGGCGGATTGCATAATGATCACGTGTCAAATGATGCACATTGTTTGCACTATTTGCACTATTTGCCACATTTGCATTTTCTTCCAGCCAATCATAGTATAGATGAGTCATTCATCAAAATAGCCGGCCGCCCATTCGGTAGTCTTTTTCTCCCAGGAAACATTGGAGGAACTCCGAACTGCCGAATATCTGCATTCTTGTTCTCAAGAGTGTTCGGTGGCACCATGACTGTATGTATTGAAACTTCAATCGCTTCTCAATCCCAATTGCCAACTAATTATTCCTCATACAGTCCCGATTGATGCCGTCCATGTCTGGCCAACGGGCCATGCTCCGCGGCCGCCTCCGCGTCCCTAGCACCCTGCGCCGCACGTTTATGACTTCGCGAGTGTTCCTACAAACCGCCTTCAACTCCCAGCTCGAGGATCCTACTGCAGCCGCCCTGTTCTCGTCTATGCAGACCTCCAAGGCTGTCCCTCAGACCCTCACTGAGAAGATCGTGCAACAGTATGCCGTCGGTCTCGCCAAGGACAAGTTCGTTAAGGCCGGTGACTATGTGACAATTTCTCCACACCGTGTCATGACACACGATAACTCGTGGCCTGTCGCTTTGAAATTCATGTCAATTGGTGCTTCGAAGATTCACGATCCGAACCAAATCGTTATGACCCTCGACCACGACGTGCAGAACAAGACCGAGAAGAACCTTCAGAAGTATCAGCAGATTGAGGACTTCGCCAAGCACCACGGCGTTGAATTTTACCCTGCTGGACGTGGTATTGGTCACCAAATCATGATTGAGGAGGGTTACGCATGTCAGTACTCCCTGTGTTCCGAGGATCTTTTTGGATTTTTGCTTCTACTTCTGGGGCCACGAACTAACTCAAATTAGGGCCCGGAACCCTTTGTGTTGCTTCTGATTCGCATAGTAACATGTGAGTTTATCTGCTAATCATCCTCGTCTCATATCCATTGCTAATTTTCTCATAGGTACGGCGGTGTTTCTTGCTTAGTAAGCATATATTAAAGATCGAAATTCGTGAAATATCTCAAACTAACCAATCGTGAAGGGTACACCCATCGTTCGTACAGATGCAGCAAGCTGCTGGGCTAGTGGACGCACCTGGTGGCAGTTGCCTGCCGGTGCCAAGGTCACCTTGACTGGTGTTCTTCCCCCCGGCGTTACAGGCAAGGATGTGATCGTTGCCCTCTGCGGCTTGTTCGATAAGGATGATGTTCTGAACCACACCATTGAGTTCACTGGTTCTGAAGAAACCATGCGCAGTCTGTCTGTGGACGACCGACTGACCATCGCCAACATGACCACCGAATGGGGTGCTCTGTCTGGTCTCTTCCCTATGGACAGTGTGCTTAAGGGGTGGATGAAGGGCAAGGCTACCACCGCTGCCATGGGACTGGCAGATGGCGATGGACTCTACAAGACACTGGCCCCGCAACGATTCAACCACGAGGCCATTGATGAGCTCTTTGCCAACCCTCTGCGGGCTGACAAGGGTGCTAAATACGCCAAGGAGCTTTTCCTAGATCTTTCTTCGCTTTCTCCTTACGTTTCCGGCCCCAACTCCGTGAAGGTTGCCACTCCTCTGGGCGAACTTGAGGCCCAAGATATCAAGGTCAACAAAGCTTACCTTGTTTCTTGCACTAATTCCCGTGCCTCGGATATCGCTGCTGCGGCTCGCGTGTTCAAGGAGGCCGCCGAGAAGAACGGCGGACAGGTCCCGAAGATCGCTGAGGGTGTGGAATTCTACATTGGCGCTGCCTCGATCCCGGAGCAGCTTGCTGCTGAAGGTGCTGGTGACTGGCAGACTCTGATTGATGCTGGTGCCACTGTCCTTCCTGCTGGTTGCGGACCTTGCATTGGTCTGGGTACTGGTCTCCTCGAGCCTGGTGAGGTGGGCATTAGTGCCTCCAACCGGAACTTCAATAAGTGCCCCCCAAACCCCGCATACCTGACACCAAAACTAACCGCGTTGTACAGGGTCGAATGGGTAGCCCCGACGCCAAAGCCTACCTGGGTAGCCCAGAAGTTGTCGCAGCATCTGCTCTGAGTGGAAAACTGTCGGGTCCAGGATGGTACAAGACTCCTGAGGATTATACCGGCGTTATTCGTGGCGAGGGTGACGGCATTCGCGAGGAAGACCGCATGCTCACCAACGAAGAGGCACTCGAGAAGCTCATCGGCCAGATGGACGATTTGATCGCCGACGGCGAGAAGAAATTCACCCCCGAGCCCTCCGCCGAGGCCGAGACCGAGACCGCCTCAGACGACTCCCTAACAGAGCTCTACCCCGGTTTCCCCGAGCGTATCTCCGGCGAGATCGTTTTCTGTGATGCAGACAACATCAACACTGACGGTATCTACCCCGGAAAATACACCTACCAGGACAACGTATCCGAGGAAACCATGGCGCAAGTCTGCATGTCCAACTACGACACTGATTTCGCCAATCTCGCCAAGGAAGGCGATATCCTTGTTTCCGGCTTCAACTTTGGCTGCGGTAGTTCCCGTGAACAAGCCGCCACCGCTATCCTGGCCAAGAAGATCCCCTTGGTTGTCTCCGGTAGTTTCGGCAACATCTTCTCTCGAAACAGTATCAACAACGCCTTAATGGGTCTGGAAGTCCCCCGTCTTATCTCCCGCTTGCGCGAGCACTACGCCGCCGAAGGCAAAGCTCTTACCCGCCGCACTGGCTGGACTCTCACATGGGATGTACGTCGTAGTCAAATCGAGGTTCAGGAGGGTGAGGGTGGTGCCAAGTGGGTTCACAAGGTTGGTGAACTTCCTGCAAATGTGCAAGAGATTATTGCCAAGGGCGGATTAGAGAAGTGGGTTAAGAACGCCATCGAAGTTTGAGCTTGAGCTTTGAAAAAGTTAAACGACAAAAGAAAAAAGAAAGTCAATATCAGCTCATTTCGATTCCTTTTCTTAATTCCGGCGCGGAATTTGGGCGTTTTTTGACGTGATACCCGAGCCTTTTTCTTTGGTTATACCTATATAGACGCAACGAGCGAAAGTTTGGGAAATGTTTTGAGGGTAGATCTGTACATGTATAAATCAAAAGCATTGAGATCGTCTTGTCTTGTTTTTTGTTAGATATCAATTGCATATTTCATTATTTACTCATACTTTGTCTAGAGTTCGTTTTATACTAACAAAATCCCCGAATAGTCATACTATTTGATAATATTAATTTCATCTAGATTATTTACCACGACAAACTTGTGTCTCTTGTACATTCAAGTTCGATATTTCCCGCTCTACATCACCCTCCGGCGCCGTATAAACCGAAGTAATTGAATCCGAATCCGAATCTCCATCCACCCGATTTCCAGACGATAAAGGTATCGACGAATTATTCTCATACAAAGGAAGAGACCTCGGTACTTGATCCATTCCCACCGTCTCAACAGAAGGCGGCGTTACAAGAGCACTCTTCCTACCTCGATGTGGAATAGCATATGACCGCACCGGCGGGGAAGGCGTAGGATGATAAACCAACGAGACTGGTGTATAAGTAGCAGAAACTTGCGGGATCCCATCTCGAGATCTAGATTGAGATCGAGAGCGAGGTGGGAATGTTGGAGGTATAGATCCCGGATTTTGTACTGATGAATTTGAAGCTCCATGGGCGTTACGTAGCATTGCGGCGATACGATCGTTGGCTAGAGGCTGGATTGGTTCTGGTTGTCTCATTTCTGGAGTATTGGGTGTTCGGTTGAGAATTGGTGAGATGGTGTTGGTTGTTTGTTGAGTATTTGGGATGGGGGTTGTTTCTGAATCTAGACTACCTGGAAGTTCGTAGAATGTGGTACTTCCGGCTTCAACTGCGGCTGGGGGTCGACGAGGGACAGTGCCAGTGTCTCTTGGGATTGAATTATCACTCTGCTCGGGCTGTAAGGGTATATCTTCTGAGACTGGGATATTCATGTGTGCGAGTGTTAGACCTGGTGCTGGATTCAACACCGTATCTGAAGTTGGAGCTGGTGCCGGAACTGGAGCTGAAAGTGGAACTGGAGATTTCATGGCCTGACCAAGAAGACTCTGCACTTCCTCCTTCTTTTCTGGTGAAACCTCAGGTGCGAATCCAATGCTCACCGGAAGTTGTACGATCTCAGGCAAATTAGCCTCGGGAATCTTGTGACTTGACAAGAATAATTGTAGAATATCTGCATGACCGTAATAAATCGCATAACGAACCGGTGGCCAGCCAGTCTCATCCTTCTTGACAATCGATGCACCACGGGCAATCAACAACGACGCAACAGCCCAATGACCTCCCAGAGCAGCCAAACAAAGAAGCGAATCTTCGCGGAATCCCATATCAAACTTCAATGATAGAGGAGATCCCCTATCAAGAAGTCTCTGCACAACACCAACATGACCAAAACGACTTGCAACACAAGCAGGACGATCTCCAACTCCATTCCTCGCATCAATTGTAGCACCCATATCACAGAGAAGTTCCAGTATCGACACCGAGCCACGAGCTGCAGCAATATGTAAAGGTCGCTGCTGGTGCTGAGTTTCAGAAGCTTCTACATCCGCACCAGTCATAAGAAGAAGTCTTGTTATCTCAAAGCTATCAGCCATACAAGCATAATGAAGTGCAGACAGACCTGCCTTGCATCTCCTATCAAGTAGCATTCCTTTTCGTTGTAAGAAGTCAACCACAGCAAATTGAGACTGAATCGTCGCTAAATGCAAAGCAGTACGTCCCATATTATTGACACCTTCAAGTAATGCTTTTTTCTCGCTCAGAATGCGAACAGTCTCCTCGTGGCCATTATACGCGGCCCAGTGAAACGCAGTCATACCCTCTGCATCTGTACTTCGATAAATTGCTCGGCGGGCCAGAAGCAGCTTTACAGCTTGTGAACGACCCGCCTCGGCTGCGCATATAAGTGGTGTTTTATGACCGCGACCTGGTGCTTCGAGGCTAGCCTTGTTGTCTAAAAGCATGTTTATAGAATCGAGATGTCCCTGTTCACAGGCGTAGTGTAAGGCTGTCATCATATTTCCGTCTTTAGCTTCCAGGTCAGCGCCATGGGAAATCAACAGTTGAATAAGTTCACTTTCCCCTCGTTTAGCAGCCGCATGCTATAATTGTAATTTTGTTAGTAATGTTTTCATTTACATTCTCCCTAGTACACTGAGGGAACTCACAAGTGCTGTCATCTGGTTCTCCCCTCGAGCATTGACCTGCGCTTGATACGAAAGCAACATATAAGCAGCGTCTAGCTGACCAAAGTCTGCAGCTACACGCAATGCTGTTTGACCATGTGAATTTGGAACCTCGATTAGATCCCCAGCCTCTGCGAGTAAGATTCCTAAAACCCCACAATGTCCACGAGATGCAGATAGATGTAGTGCTGTCCAGCCACCTCTGTCTATGACATTTAGTTTGGCGTGGTTGTGTATGAGTAGTTCAACAACATCATCCTTGCCACAGTGCGCCGCAACGAGGAGGGCATTCCGATTTGATCGGGAATGGCGGGCTTCAATGTCACATCCTTGATCTATCAATCTCTCTACTTTGTCTCGCAAGCCTTCCTGGGCTGCTTTGATGATCTGTGGTACCGACGCAGAGGTATTTGCTGTAAGATCAATACTCGTGGTAAAATCACCTTCCTGTCTCTGTCTTCTTCTCAGTGAACCTGCACTCATTGATAGGTTTGGCGAACCACCGGGTGATACGGCAAGGTTGACACGACTGCGCGTATTCATACGCAAGAACGAGGATATCTTCTCCCTTTTAGATCCCGAGCTTCGTATCTTCTGAGCTTTTGAGTCTGAGACATTTCTTCTGATACTGGGTGCCTGCTGTTGGTAGTTTGGTGTATGAGAGACACTTCGGCTGTGTAGAGGATTTGATGGATGTCGAACTGGTCCAGACGGACTGCTGGGCAAAGGGAAGAACCCTTCTTGTTCTGGTCTTGCTGCCGGTATTTGCAGCGATGGGACTATCAAGCTAGCAGTCTCTGTACGATTGCTAGCATACCCTTCATCCGTAAAAGCAATAGAACCGCTATGTTCACTGCCGAGCATAGTTGGCTGACCCTGATCCAACAAGGTAGCATTCGATGCCGTCTGCTCCAACGTTCTACGATAAGCCGGCGACTCTGCTATAGCCCTTTGGAAATCGAAGCTGGAATCAGTAATAGACGGCCGACTGCTTAGTGAGATGCTACCAGCGTGAGATGTGGCTCGGCTCCCGCGGCTGGACAAGATAGTCGCTGTATCATCCGCAACTCGATGAAAGATTCTTCGAGTCGTAGCCGTTCTCAGCAATCGTATCTGCTCAGTCGAAGTGTGGCTAGTTACGACCAATCAGTAATCAAGGCGTGGTTGGTTGGGCGGGAGTAAGCAAATATCAAATCTCACCATTGGCACACCTGGAGCAACAATTGCAGCGCCATCACCTGAGAATGTAATTTCTCCTGATGTCCACGCATTGTATCTTCCCTCCAAACAACTCGCATGCGGGTATGAAATCCCGCAAACCCATCATCTCGGGAACTCTGCACTAGAGTGGACACATCGTGAGACACGACATCCATAATGACACGACATCCCTCCATAGCGACGGCCAGATCCCGACTATACTCTTCCGATTGAAGTCCATTGTTACTGTTCAAGCGGGTCCACTCTTTGAGGCTAGTGAGAGCCGTGTTAATACAGCTCAGCTCCTGAATGAGGGACTGGATGGTGAGATCAGCATCCTTGAATTTCCCATATAGCTGATTCAGACCGTGTATAGTGGATGCAATGGCCTGAACGACCTGGACACCACCCGAAATGACCCCGAATGCCGAGACAGGGTCCATGATCGTAGGATGCAGAGCATAAAAATCTCTCGAGCCTCGAGCGTACAGAGGCGTGGCTCAGTATCAAATCACATGGCGGGGAAGGCATCTCCACTGGGGGCTGCACCAAATTGGCCCCTCTTTTCAGTTGGGAACGTGCAGTGCAGCAATCTGCTGTAGCTGGACTTGTTTCAAAAGAAAACAAAAATTGATGAATCACACTCTCCCGAGACAATCTTGGGTATTTTCTTCAATTGGGTCGTGACTATTCTATAGTTGTGTTAGTATATTGCAATGGTTGGATGTTGTTGATCTAAGCAGTTCCCCGTTTGAACTCCGAATCCATGGTTCGCGGCCCCGCAATGTCTCAAGCCGATCTATATTTATGATTGTTTATATGGTTGATTTTATTGATATTTAGTTATTACTTCTAGTTTAATTCTTCACAAGAATATCACGGAAGAAGTGGATGGGCTAGAGAATAAACAGGGTCCTGTACTACAGGACCTTGTTTCAACTCCTGATCTACTCCTCTCTACCAATCATGTAACTCTAGAGATAAATATTTGGATCTTCTCTGAATGAGGCCTCCTACTAGATAGTAAAATATTCAGAAGGATCTAAGACAGCTTCTTGATCGAAAAGTACTCCATTGGCTGTGACACTACTAGTTCAGTCTTCTTTCTCAACGTCATTCAAAATTTGCTGAACATGGCCTTACCAGACTGAACCTGGTCTGTATAACCTTACAACCTTCCTCATCGATCACAATCTAGACAGCCTCGGCAGGAACTCTGTACTTCCCCATGGCAAAAATAGCATCATCTAGATGTCGGCGTACATCTGGTGGTATTCATGTCATCGCTCGATTCTAGTCCAAACTGTCGGGTCGCTCTCTATCCCAAGTCCGTATCTAAACTGTCCAAGTATCCAAAATTAGCCGAGCAAAAATCACCCATCGACTTGTTGTCGCTCATCCTCGGAATTCTGGTCATTTCTCCGGATATTTCACCGTGCAGAATAAGCGTATGGGAGGGGTGGGTATACCCTATATCACCCTCGTGAGAACCGATACCATGGTTGACATTTCATGTACTAACTATATAGTATATAGCTTTTTAGAGATATCATCCCATGTGCCGTATATTATCACCAACTCACCAACTGCATATTTAGCGTACTTCCTACCCCTCTATTAAAGCCACAAGGCGTGCGGGGCGAATAAAAGGAGCAAACCAAATTGGCTAGATGATCCAAAGTGGGATACAAATGATGCTATTCATAGCAATTGCAAACGGCCCCCAATTTTTTCTTTTTCTTTTTTGAAGCCATCTTATCATTTACCAAGCCAAGCATCTTGACATGCGGTCTTAATGACGTCTTCACACTTTAGAATCGTTCGGTTCCTCTCGCTTATCCTTGTATCCCACATGCTTTCATGTGCCCATCAACCCTTAGAAACAAGCGAAAAGGAAGGTATGTCTATGCTAAAATGGAAAATAGAGGCGACCAGCATGCAGATAAAGTAATCCTCAACCTTTCCATTGGGTCCCTGACACCACACTGCAAGGGCACAACGTGGGATTCTTATTTTTATTAATAGTATCTAACCGAATTCTCCAATACTGAAGAATTACAGATCCCGACTTGCACATACTTCGTTTATTTTTTTTTCGACGCTATGTAGAGATAGGAAAGTGGTCTTTTGTTTCTCCCAATATCTTGACAATTATTTAGTTAATTATTTAGTGGGCTGCTGAGATTTTGTTGATGGCGGGGCTATTCTTAGAATCTGACAAGAAAAACAAAAAATTCCTCTGAAGTCTCGAAAAATAAGGCCATACCCTTCGAAAATGAAGTACTAACACTAAATTTCCGAGCTAGCTGAAGAATGTAGTATCATGGCATAGAAATCAAAATATGAAACAAGAGAGAAAAAAAAAGGGGAGGGGCAGAATACGCCAGGAGTCCAACGTATAAGATTTCAAATCCGATTCAAACGGCCCTTTTCAGGCCCCGAAGGAGTCATCGGCTGAGCCCCCAGTACCTACTACTAGGTAGTATGTTTCAACTTCCAATCCTAAAAGCTCGTCAGCTGAAATTCGACGAAAATTACCAGAAAGAGCTAGAATAAGATAATTATTAATACTAGTATTACACCACCAAAAGCCTCACTCGACTAAGATCCACTCCCGTCATCCAGAGGTACGGTAGCATTTAGTCTGGTATAAATCATTCCATGAGTATGGAAATACGGCGTACCAAGCAAGATGAGGATTGGCGCAGTTAGATTGCCAGGTTCTTTCGTGGTTCTGTAAGGCTCGTGAAGAACACGCAGCTAGCAAATGGGTGGCCCTGACTCAGATCATACACGAGAACAGACCCGACACTCGTGGATTCTTCGGCCGTTTTCGAAGGGTCTCGTCTAGAAGATTGCCTGAATGAGTGGTACTCATCATGTCGAAATGGGGATGCCCCTTTTTTTTTGTCATGATTTATGTCTGTTTTAAGGCAGACTGTATTTTTTGGTGGTGGCATTTTTTTGGTATAAATATCAACCGTTGAGGATCCAAACTCAATCCAATATCTTTCAAGTTCGAATCAGTGCAAATCTGTTAAATCTTGACTAGCTTTTTGCTCTTGCTCTTGCTTAATTACATTATCTATACACGTTGCTATACATCTATCTCCATATCTTCTATATACGTCATCATGTTCTTCGGTGACGATCAAGACAACTCCAGCATGGGTCGTGGTGGTTACAACGGGCCTGCCAGTCGTCAGGACACCACATCGTCTCAAGAAACAAATTGAGTTATTGCAGATCTGCACAATTGTGCAATCAGCAACTCTCTTGAAGACATGACTTTGGTTCCCAGGAACATATCACCTTATGTTCATTGCTGTGAGGGTGGGCAGGACCTGTTAGGTCTATGCTAGATCAACCCTCAATCGAGAATTACGACAATCGTTCAATCTCCACTCGGCCTTTGTCTTCTGCAATTGTTAATGACTGCGTCGGTATCGACGTGGCAAAGAAGCTTTGCAGGCGACTCCACTCTTCCTGAACAATCTCCCAGTTCAGAAATCATTTGCCGACACAAAATCTACCGAAACAATCATCAGTTCGCCAATCCAGTCAAGTAAAAACGAGAGGGATGGGTAGGAGGATCTTACTTCTCAAACACGACTCCGAGAACATCTTCAACATCTCCACTCTCACCTTTACCGGTGATCCTAACGAGCATGTCTGCAGCAAAACGCAGGTGTTCGGCCGCGGTGACGATATCAATCTCGGATTCATCGACAAGATCACCGAGAGATGAACGCGGTTGAGGAGAGTCGGAGTCCCGGGAAGCAGAGGTTTGGAATAGGAAGTCTTCCAGATGATCGAGACATTTTTGTAGATTAGAACTTTGTCGATGAGTAACTCCCAATGAATCCTCCCAATATGAAATATCATATTGGCCACTATTATCCCCTTCCATACCTAATGGTGAAGCAATTTGTTCGAATGTCGAGATCAATCCCCGTAGGAACCCTTGTAAATGGCCAGGATCACTTTCGCTAAGTGGCGAGACCCCTCGCTGTGCTTCATTGCAGGAGATTGCAAACACCCGTTCCTTTGGCACAGCAGGGAATATCTCAGAGATAGTACTTTGCAAAACTCTCGGCAAAGGATCATCTCTGTCATCCGCATTCAGCTTATCACACTTATTGATAGCAAGAATCAGACACTTCCCAGCCTCAACACAATCATTGACTGCATCAAGAACCTCAGGTTCAATGAAAAGACGCGGCCCACGAGAACTCTCCTCAATCGAAGCAACAACCACCACAACATCAGACTCCAAAGCCCTCTCCCTCGCCCTTCGAATTCCTTCTTTCTCAACAGCCCCAATAACAATTTGCCCCGAAGAATCCGTCCCATTACCTTCAGCCCGAATCCCGGCCATATCACCGAGCTTACAATACCACCCCCCAATATCAACACCAACATCAACAATGTCCCTCGTCGTTCCCTCCTCAGTACTAACAATAGCAGCCTCCTTCCCAACAACCCTATTAAGCAAAGAACTCTTCCCAGCGTTAGGAGCCCCCAAAAGCGCAATCTTAATCCCATTCCTCAATAACTCTCCCTTCGACGCATTTCGAATATGAAACCCAATCTGAGTCCTTAAACCCCGCACCTGCATCGCAACAGAAGACACCAATTCCTCAGTAGACTCATCAAAATGCTGATCCTCCGAAAAATCAATTAAAGCCTCTAATTCACCACGCGCATAGAGTAACTGTTGTCTCCAATCCTCATAACGTTTAAGTAAAGCATCACTCGAACCTCGAACAGCTAATCGACGCTGCTGTTCCGTATCCGCAGATAATGTATCACCAAGAGCTTCGATCTGCGGGAGACCAAGACGATCATTCATGAATGCTCGACGGGTGAATTCGCCTGGTTCCGCGTACCGAACTACAGCATCAGCATGGCTTTTTCGAGAAATTGCGCCTAGGACGGCTTTCACTATTGCCGGACCACCGTGAATATGTAGTTCGAGGACTTCTTCGCCTGTGACTGTTTTCGGGGCCGGGAAGTAGAGGACTAGGGCGCCGGCGTCTAGTACGGTATTTGTAGATGGAGGGTGGTCTGGGTCATAGAGGGTTCTTAAAGCGGCGAATCGCGGTTTTGGTATCGGGGTATTTGGACAGAGGGATTTGTATATCTGTGTATTGTGCAGCGCGTTAGTCTAGGCTTTACGCGGTGACTACTCTTTCCAGGTTCATACCGAGGTACACGCTGGTCCAGAAACTCGGACAACTGCAATCGCCGCTCTTCCAGGGGCCGTGGACAAAGCATATATAGTAGAGTCTGCATCAAGCATGAACTGTGTGCTTTTTGTCGAGGAGAAGTTCCGAATGGGAATTTGTGACCTTGAAGCTTGCGCTTCGCGAATTGGAAGATGACGTCGGAAGAGAAGCTCATTATGTCCTGACGTCCTTGCTTGGGCCCATACTGGGCGTATAAAAGCAGCCCATTTAAGGCTCTGAGTACGACACGCTCGCATGCGCAAAGAGTAAGCTTCGAGGCTGAATTATGAAGCAATAGGTTAATTGTCATGATTGGAAATAATTATGATCGGAGCATTGATTGATAAGGGTCACGTGGGTCGTTCCGATAAGCCGCAATCTTCGGGACTACAACCAGGTGGAATATACTAGTGTAGATTGATATATGGATAGTAAATAAGAGATCTTACAGCTACATACAAGTGAGAAAAATAATAGGGATTCAGAGACGAAAAACGGAACTGTCACATCGAATGTAATTCGATGAAAGGCAGGTTTTCCGATCATTGAATTATAAGTTCATGGTCGATAACGCCATCAATGATAGATAAAAGGAAAATTATGTACAAGGAGAGAGAGAGATAGAGGAAGAGAGAGCCGCACTTGAATCATGTGACAAAAGTAGGGGGTTATGCGGAGGAGCCCTCGACAGACTAGTAAATGTAACACGGAAGAACCAGAAAAGGAAAAAGGAAGAAAAGGAAGGGCGAAAAAGTGGAAAGACGATGGTATCATGACCCATGCAAAGCTCATCACGAAGTGAATAGAGGAGAAATGGCGGGATCAATGGAGGGAAAAGAGGGGAAAGTAAAGGAAAAGGGGTATTATACAGTCGAGTCGAGGGTGAGTGTATGAGGGTGTGAATATGAAAGCTGGGAAAGAAGGATGCAAGAGAGGAAAAAAAATTGAAAAAGTTTCCGAGACAGCATCAAGAATCTATCAGACATTAGATTAGGGCTAGCCCGTTGAGGGTTAGGTCTTAATCCGATAATTCAATCGGATGGCTGGAAGATGAACCGTCCGCGGAAGGTTCTTGTGATTGTTGATCATCATGTTGGTCTGAAACAACAATAGAAGGAGGTTCCGATAGCTGTGCTTCTTCTTGAGGGGGACTCGGCAAGTGATCATCACCACCAATAGAGTCGGTTCGTGAAGGGGACATGGGCTCTTGTACGGCTGGAAGACCTGATCCGTCGGCACTATCCTTGCTTCCAGTCGTAGCTCCATTACGCCGTCTCATACGGCGATTTCGACGCTCTTCATCAGCGCTCTCTCTTCGCCGTCTCTGACGTTCACCACCTGCGTCAGAGTTACTCCTCAGGCCGAGCAGCATACTAGCCGCGCGGTCAGCAATATCTTCGCCTTCGGATGTTTGCGCCTCCTTGGTGTTTGCGTCCCCATCATCGGGAATAGACGGGCTGAGAAGACCATCTTCATCGGTCTTAGTATTTCCATCGGCTGCATTTTCATTCTCGGTCTTGCCTTCTTCAGAGACACCTCCATCGGGGACATGTTGACCAGAGGCGACGCGAACATTGTGTCGTTCCTTGAGACGAGCACGACGACGACGGTCTCGTTGGTCCTTGGCCTGGGGTGCGGCAGCACGTAATTTCTCGAGAAGAGAGTCCATTGCGCCGCTGTTGGCAGGTGAGTTTTGTTGCTCTGTCGGAGCAGTACCATTGGCGAGGTTGACATTGATTCGTTTGCGGGCCAGTGAAGCTTCGGTGCGTCTTCTGGCTTCCTCCAAGCCAATATTCTTCTCGCGAGATTTCTATTGAAAATGTTAGCAAATTGATAAAAAGGTGATACTCGTCGAATACTTCAGATGAATAAAATACGTACCTTCCATTCAACCAAGAAGGAAGCCAATTTCGCAAAGAAGTCTCGTCGAGCATTCTCATCGGTATTATCTTCACCATAAAAGACCATGATATCGTCGTATGACTTTACCATCTCATCCAAGTAAAGCTGTAACTGCTCAGCCTTGCGTCGAGCATCTTTCATGCTCCGCTGAACCACCTGGCTCACACGATCTTGAGGATGGAACTTCTTCGGATCACTGAGATTCCCGGCATCCAAGCTGGACTGCACGTTCTTGATATTGTTGATATACTTCTTGGAATCAGTGCAAAGCTGGTCCACATTCACCTTCTGTAGACCAACAACGCCATTAATCTCTTCCGCAAAGGACTCCCACTCGGGATACTGGTTACGAACGATACGTTCGACCAGGTCAGCGAAAGTGGTCTCATTCTTGTCGTCCTTGACCATGCCCAAGCGAGCGAGTGAGCTCAACTTGAAACCCTGAGCTTGTTTATTGGCATCGTTCATGTAGTTACCAATATCCAAAATCAGGCCAAGAACATTCATGAGAGCGACAGAGTCTCGTAGAGATTCACTGACTCGGACAACTTCCTGTAATCTGGAAGATGTATACTCATATTCTTGCTCATACGAACGTGTCAGGGACAGTGCACGCATTCTTGCCTTCCAGTAGTGATTCAGTTCATAGGCAGTGGAAAGGTAAAGCTGATCCTCACGGGTCAGTTCACTAGGATCTTGTTCGCGGTCAGAGGTAGCAGCGCCTGGGACAGTCCAGTCTCGACTATAAGGTGCCATCAACTTCGCGACATTCTCGGGAATAGTGCACATTTCATCTCTTTGTAAGAAGTCCATGACAACCATGTTGTCCAGAATTTCTCGATCACAATGGATAATCATTTGAACCACATGATCAGGCGGGAACTGGGAGAACTTGGCCAAAGCAATCTGGAAGTTCTTGGAAAGGTCGTTTGAAATGATCTGCTTCTTGTCCTTGCGTGCTTTGGCAGCTGTGCTGGCCCCGAAGATCTTGGTCTCCTTGGCTCTAAAGAGTCGTTCAACCTCGTCCAAGACACCCTTCTTAGCTAGGTCTGTATATTTCTGTTCTTTTTCTTCGGCAGAAACGGCATGTGCAGCCCAGACTGTTACTTCGGGAGTATCAACCTTGTCCCAGTGAACCTTCTTGAGATTGTTCTTAGGAGCGCCGAACTTCTTCATAGGAACAACGGAGTTTTGAGTTATATAAGATGCCTTCCAGCCCGCGCCCAATGGAGCACTTGGTGGCGGAGGGGGAGGAACGAATCCACCCTTGGCTCCAGGGGGTGGAGGGGGTGGAGGAGCACCAGAACCACCAGGAGGTGGTGGCGGAGGAGGCAGACCAGGTTTGCCTCCAGGGGGAGGAGGGGGAGGAGGAAGGCCGGGAACACCCTTGGCACCACCTGGAGGTGGAGGAGGTGGAGGGAGACCACTGCCACCAGGTGGCGGAGGAGGAGGAACTGGGAGTTTGGCGCCACCAGGGGGTGGAGGAGGAGGTACAATTGCACCACCTGGAGGGGGTGGAGGTGGAGGTGGCATAGCCTTTGCATCTTGCTGAGATTTTTGCTCTGGCAGAGGTTTGCCTTCGTCTTCAGCAGCAGTAACATCCTCCACAGCAACATCCTTCTCTTCACCTGCAACGCCAGTTCCTTCGGGTCCTTCATCATACTTGGGAACCTTAGAAGCAAGCTCACCAAGCAAGCCGGTAGCCTGGGCAGGGTCAAGACGAGGTCGCTGTAATTCCACCAAGCGAGGTTTCTCATACACAACCTCTTCATTCTCATCAACGGGAGAAAGAGCCTTGTCATCAGGAGACTCATCCATATCAGGAACATGGCTGCGTTTCCGATAAACAGATCCAAGAGAGCCGGGATCCAGGTTGCGGCGAGTCTGCTCAGTAAATTCGTCACCCGAGTCATCCTCCCCGTCCATCTTCTCACGCAGCTCACGGAGACGGTCAGATGGGCCATGCTGGCCCCAGACCTTACCCTCAAGCTTGAACTGCGTTTTAGTTCTCTCCAGCTGGCGCTCGAGTCGTTCCATAAGGCGCTCACGGTCGAGAATTCCAGGCATTTGGGACGGATCAGCCGATGGTTCTTGGTCTGGGTTGGCAGCTTTCCGAGCATTGGACGCAGCAATGTCCTGGGCATCCCGAAGCATCAGATACAGCTCCCGGGTCTCCAATTCATTGCGTTGTAATTCCTGCGCACGCAGTCTCTGCAGCTCACTGGCCTCGGCTTTCAGATTCTCATTTTGGCGAGCTTGGAGCTCGATAATGCCTGTCTGCTCATCAATCTGTTTTTGAAGCTTCTTGACTAAGCCCTCTGCGCCAAGTTCCACCTGAGCTTTCATCTCATCGCGCTCAGCTATGGCAGCCTCCGCAATTTGACGAGCTTCTAATGATTCATCGTAGACACGTCTCGCCTCGGCATCGGTATGAAGTCGATCCAGCAGACTTTGTACAGTGAAATTCAATCCCTGTCTGAGATCAAGATCGGGCAATCTCCTGTCCATGGCGACATAACTCATCATGGCGTCTACAAGCTGGAACATGCGTAGACCCTCTTCGCCAGAGTTCTCACGGATAAGCAGCATATGCTGCATAGCCGAGAGGAAGTAGTCGTGCGACCTTGTCCCATTAATTTTCGTTGCAATGGCATCTGCAATTTGAAGGGGATCGCTCATATCCTTGACTTCGCCCTCAACACTATCCTTCATACTGCTGCCCTCCCGTTGAAGGAGATCCTCGTAATCGATAGCCTCGTTCTCCCGGAAGCGCTCGATCTGCTTGTCAATAACCTCATATTGGAATCCTTCCATCTTGGTCAAAAGACGCTTGACACCGCAGGAAATAAATTGAGCGCGAATATGGCATCGCAGTTGCAAGTCGGTCTCTGCTCCATCCACTAACATGTTGATGAGGATCATGGTTGAAACGGCATATTCCATGAGCAAGTTCTCCATGCCAATACCACCACTGCGGTATTCCTCACTTGCACCAACCAAGCTTCCCATTTTACCACGGCCATCGATAGTAACTTCAACGATTCTCATCCAGGCGTCGAATCGGCCAGTTTCATTATGATCATGCTTGACTTTGTCCATAGACTGGAGTACCTTTTGGTGTCCTTGGCCTTCAGCCCAGTGGCACAAGAAAGTGAGAACTTCGCTCACAAGCTTTCGAGTGTTAAGACGAGGTGAGGCTAATGAGTTGACGAGCGCAACAAGGACGCCTTGATGCTCGAGTGCATCATCAGCACCATATTTGTTGTTCATAAGACCTTTCAAACACTTTGCAATGTCATATTCACGGTCAAGGTCTTTGTCGCCGGTTGGAGGAGCTGGGACTGGGCCAGAAGCCTTCCGACGGTTGATCTTTTGAAGAACATTGGTGAGGGCAACTTGACCCTGTGCTTCAACGAAGGCTTTCACCCAACTATGAAAATAGTCAGTAATTGTTCAGCTGTTCTTCTGAATGAGAGATAGGTGAACTTACCTGATAGGCTGTGTTCGCAAACTGACGCTCAAACTCGCCAGTTGCTTTGATGTAATAGTATCATCCATCACTTTCTTCACGTACCACTCTGGACTACCTTCCTCATCGGCACGTTCCAGAAGACCCGAGAGACCATCATGCCCATGTGTTTGACGAGCATTCTGTCGTCGCTTCTGCTCTCCTTGTAACTCTGTCAAACGATCCTGGTGCACTAGGGTCCATTTCTTAGAGGCAGGATAAGACAGCATTTGCCTCTTCGCCTGATCAGGAAGATTTTGCCATCCACGCTTTTGCATAAGGTCCAAGAATAGCTGATCGACGATGCGGTCGTCTCGAGGTCGAGTCAGGTAATTATCAGGAGGGCGAGGTACGGCTGCGGGAATAGGCTGATGCTGCGAGGGAGCGTTCGATAACCTTCCGGCACTGGCGCTGCTCGGGAAAAAGGTGTTGCGATCGTTTGAATGAGAGCTTGTGAGGGTGCGAGATGAGGGTTCTGAGGGGAAGTAGTTTGAGCCCCGCGTATTAGATGAATGACCAGAATATACACTGGCCTGGTCAAGCGATGTGCGAGAATTCGACGAGGAGTCGATAGAGGGGCTATGTCCCATAGTTGGGTTCGTTGTTGAGCTTCCAGGCCGTCCCCATTGTTGATATCGAGCCCCTCTATCCCCTGAGGAACTACTGGTCATCGTCATATTCGATCCATGCGGGGGTGGTCGCGGTCCGGAGGGATGGGAGCCGTATCCATTCGGTGCAGAAGTAGAAGTAAGCGTTGGATACTGGTGGAAATCTCCGCCAGTCTTGCCAATGTGGTTAGGGGAGGGTTCGTGGCGAGATTCAGGTCGAGAGTTGTCGATCGCGATAGGTGTTCTTGTATCTGATGGGAGAGACTCGAAAGGAATCGACGTTATAACTCCAGCCGTCGGCGCAAGACTTCCAGGATCCATATCATGGGTCATATCGACAGATTGAATCGAAGAACGTTTCGAATAGCGGGACGAGCGAGAGCCCGCCGCGCTACCGGGCGGCGCCAGGCTATCGTAGGAACCTCCATATCCGTCGTATCCCTGCGAACGATCCTCTGTAGGCCGATCCTTATACAGTTTCCTCCCAAAGAAAGATTTCCCAGCCGATGTTTGCCTCGATTTGTCGGCGTTTGCATGGGCGGGCATTTTGGCGGGCTGTCCCTATGAAGTGACAGGGAGCAGCATAAAGAGCGCACTCCCTTGACACAACTTTAGAGCAGGGTGAACGAAGGTAAGTCGTCTTGTAAATCGTAGCGGGGGTCGATCGCTATGGATCTGGTGGAGGAAAATGGTGACATTCACGATTAGTCCGAAATGGTGTTTTTGTCCCTCCCTGGCTTAGTTAGTATATCTTCCCGCTTCGGTTGTGATGGCATAGTGGCTTTGAATTGGAAAAGGGTCAATGAGAGGGGAGGCACACTTATGGTCGACTCACCATACAAAGGAAATAACCAGAAATATGAAACCGGACGAGGGTTGCAATATGCAAGTCCCAGTGAATCCTGACGCCAGGGTCGATCAGACAGAAGCACGGGCATTTCAATGGGAGTGCCTGATTAGGGGGCTGCCACGGAGAAACTCTCCGACCGAGTGGCTTAGTCATGGTCAGGCTGCTATTATTATTCCATCCGGGGAAATCCAGGAACATCCTCTACTGAACTCAACTCAACTAACTCAACTTCAACTTGTCACCAGGGGGGGACCAGAGGGAGCAGGAAGAATACATTTGCCGGAGATGCCTTAGACTCTTTGATCAACTACTTTTGGAATCATTTACACCGCATAACCACCGACCTTGATTCAATGCACATTGCCGATCCCAACGATAAACACAATCTCAGGAACATAATCCAAACTTGATCGCAAAGACATTTCTTTCCAATTCGCTTCGGAACATTCATTTACTAAGGGGACTCTTTCACAATGGGTTCCTCTTTGACTTTCGCAAAGGTTCGCTCCTATCCTCTATCAGCAATACACAGCCCCGTCATCATGACCCAGAATTAGGCCTCTCCCCGACACAGAACTCACAAGCTAACACGTACTCACACCTTAGACAATATTGATACCAGCATCCATCGCGTTAACCGTCTACCTCCTCTTCTCACTTTTGATCATCCCCTTTTTCCGACGCTACCAACAACGCTACTCCCAATATCTACCCCTGCACGCTATATCCGCCCATACACTTTCATTGCGCGATCGTATAGCCGATACCGTCATGCGTCTTTTCCTTCCATCTGCATGGAGACGAGGAGCCAATCTAGACGAACATGATAATATCAGTATAGATGATGAAGAAGGGGAACTCATGACCGGAATGACTATGGAAGCCGCGCGGCGGGAGGCTCTAGAACAACGGCGTGCTTTAACTGTGGATTCTACTAGTCGTCTTGGGCGAGACCTTGAAGAGGGATTTATGGATGATAGTGATGAGGAAGACCATGGTAGGAGGACAGGTGCAAGTCGTTAGTTTTGATTGTTCTTTGGCATTCTATTTCCTGTTCATATTATATGGCATGGGCGGCGTTACTTTATGTTTGATATAGAGCGATCTTCATGCTAGATGATGGTACATTTTGATGGCTATGAATGGATTGGCATTGATATTCAGGATATTACACAACCTTTGCCACAATCAATCTGGTCGCAACTGGAATTTATACTACGTCTCGTAGTGTAATATCAACTAGTTAGCATCCGTAGTGTACTATGTGCTACTAGTATTGTAAGGACTGTGCCTCAACCGTGTACTGAGATGATTTCAAGTTGGCCGGTACTCATATTTAATCATTTATACTAATTATGAATATTGCTCACAAGCAGTACAGACCTGTCAAATATCAGCTTAGTTCATACGGGATCCACTCAGATGTTGGTTTTTGTTCTGGGCCTGCCAATCCTTGAAGATCGACAGTGACCCACTTTGATTATCAGGAAGATGCGGAGCCCCTCGTTCAGGTTCAATATAATGATCGAGGAAATCAACAGAATATGTATACTCAGAAGTATTGATGAGCGAGATGAAAGGTGCGCCAGAAGCATATAATATGATTTCATCTTGAAGGATCAGCTGGAGAGATACAGACTATAGGCATTTACAAGGGGTAGACTGATATATATGTACTAGATGTCATTTCATTGGTATCGTGGATGCTACATTTTGAAGCATAGTCCCTGCCTATGGCAAATCAGGATCAAGAATATGAACAATCAAAGAAGACAAACAAAAAGGAAAATCATAAATGAGCCAAAGACCGATCCGGTACTAAGTCGCAAAACTTTTTCTGTTCGAAATTTACTTGCGCTGACCGTAGGCCTTGGTGGCATAGTCACCCTTGTGAACAATCAGATCCTCAGGGCGGTAGTCGTGGCGACCAGAGAAGTAGCTGTCCAGAATGTTCTTGGTACCCTGGGCATAACGGATCTGGGCATCAATGGAGGTACCCGACATGTGGGGAACCATGGCGTTACCACCGCCCCAGGGGTGCTGAGCGTAACGGAGAGGGTGATCCTTGGGAGCGGGCTGGGGGAACCAGACATCACCACCGTATCCGCGGAGGTGACCAGACTTAAGAGCCTCAGCGACGTCCTCCTTGACGACGATAGCGCCACGAGCGGTGTTAACGAGCCAAGCACCGGGCTTCATCTTGGAGATGAGATCCTTGTTGAACAGACCGCGGGTCTTCTCGTGCAGGGGGCAGTTAATGGTGACAACGTCACACTGAGCGAGCATCTCCTCGAGGCTATCGACACGACGGCAACCAATCTCCTTCTCGGTCTCGGGGCTCAGGGGCTGGTAGTCGTAGTACAGAAGCTCCTTGCAGTCGAAGGGCTTGAGACGGCGCAGGACACGCTCACCGATACGACCGACAGCGACGGTACCGACGACCTTGCCCTCAAGATCATACTCGTTCTTGGCGACGGCAGCAACGTCCCACTCGCCGCGCTGGATCTGCTCGTGGGCAGGGACGAAGTTACGGACCAGAGTCAGGATGGTCATGACAACGTGCTCAGCGACGGAGACGACGTTGGAGCCGGTGACCTCGGCAACGGTGATACCACCGTTGGTGGTGTTGGCGGCGTTCAGGTCAACGTGGTCGGAACCGATACCAGCAGTGACAGCGAGCTTGAGGTTCTTGGCCTTGGCCAGACGCTCAGCAGTGAGGTAACCGGGGTGGAAGCTAAGAAGAGCTATGTTAGCTGGATATGTTTGCGCCAAGCTTGCAATATGAATATGGAGAACTTACGGAGTGGTGATGATAACCTCAGCGTCGACAAGCTCCTTGTCGAAGGTGGAGTTCTCGCCCTCCTTGTCGGAGGTGGTCACGAGAGTGTGACCGGCATCCTCGAGCCACTTGCGAATACCAAGCTCGTTCTCGGTGGTACCGAGAAGACCAGGCTGCTGCTTGGAGTGCTCACCACCCTATTCAAAACAAAGTCAGTCGTCAATATAAGCTTCAGGGCTGTTTGATTTTCATTCAAAGAGGATCACTTACGTCGTAGAGGACCAGAAGAACCTTACCCTGAAGATTGGCAGATGCGGTTAGCGTACGGGCATTGGAAAAAGAACCAGCCAGAGGCGTCTTGATAAAAGATGAAGAAGCTGGTCTCAAAGAGCCAGAAATAAAGTTGGCGGCAGGCCGTCGGAGTTGAGAAGAAAGGGAACGGATAAATACCATTGTGAAGGATGTGATTTAGAATGAAGATAGTAAAAAACAAAATACTAGAAGCTAGAATGGAGGTCAGCGAATTGCCTTTTATAAGATATAAATTCAGTGAAGCCCCGGAAAAACCGGTCCAAGTCGATGAAGTCAATTGCCCAAAACGGCGTTGGAGAACGAGGCGGCGGCTAATGAAGAGAAGAGCGGGGGAAGAGTGGAGAATATGCAGGACCAGAGAATAGGCTCTAAAAGAGCTCGGACTCTATTATAAGGCGCAAGGGGTGAAGATCGATTTGGGGGTTGTGTAAATGTAGAAACATACCTTGAAGTAGGGAAGATGATGATGATGTGAAAGAGGATGGAGTAAAAAATAAGATTGAACGCGGCCAGGAGACCCAAATATATAGATGAGCGATGCCCCTCTCTGCGCCCCTCCTCGGACAACAAAAGGCAAACTGACAACAAGCTGTGTGGATGGAGCCCCGAACCCAAAACACGTCGTACTCCCCTCAGATCCCAGTTCGAATTGCTCTCAAACGGGACGGAAGTCGGACGGGGTCACCGGTGGATGGGGAAACGCGCCACTCACGGTGGACGTTACTCTCTCCGCATGAGGGACAGGAGGGGGAGGAGAGAATGTGGTTCGTGTTCATCTCAGCCCACTCTGCATCCGCTCATCCAGTCTAGTCGCTTAGTCCCGGAGTCAATGTAGCTTGTTACTTTTTTGATAATCCATCGTACATACACTTTCACTAGAATAGAGTACCTCATGGGTGTGATTGTAGTATGTGTCTTGCTTGATCAGTCAATTACTATACAAGGCGGAGAGGCTGTGGTGCGGGGAACCTCAATTTTGGACCTTACAGATAGATCTACAGAGCTCAGTGTATGAGCTACTACTGTGGTAATATGGTAATACCGTATGTACATTCCAGAAGATCAACTACAGCACAAGGCTCGGTATCATTCCCGGTAACCCGCTCCGTTCATCCATTTTAGTCCTGTACAGCAAATGTCAATCTCGCGCATACCGCAAGACCTCCCGCAGTCAGCCCAGAATCTTGCAGAGGGAGACTTGTCCTGTTTAGGACTAGTTACCCCGCTGAGGGGTAGCTGACATAATGAGGGGTAACTTTTGTATGCAAACAAAAAAAAAAGAGAGAACAAGGAATCATTCCAATGCCGTGGAGTTCCCAAAAAATATGGAGATGGGATTATTGACCCGGCGGCAATTGAAAACTCTCGGATATCAGGAAAAGATACTAAAGATAACCATGTTTTCCCGAATTCCATGAGAATCCACTTTCTCCGGAGCCCTGCCCGAACCATCTCCGTTCTTGTGCCGACTTTCGGCCCTTATCGTTACACTACATAATACACCAGGTTGTTTTCTCCAACTTCGCTGGACCCGCTCTCTAAATTGTGCCCGCCTTCTTTTCTCCTTCGGGGTGAGGAGGTTGTTGGAGAATTGACCCTCACGGATCCACTGATGTATGAGGACACTTTTCAAAGACACGGCTTCTCTTGCCGGGATGAATAACCTGATCGAGATGGAATTGTGAGGGGGGAAGAAATGCGTCCAACAGCTTCGCTGAAGTTCGCGAAGCATCTACCTCTGCTCCTCGTTCGATAAACTGACCACAATGTCCCGATTGAGACATTAAACTTGCACATTACTTGCCAGCAGGGGCACGAAACAATTCCTCTGTGAGATCCATCAAGAATTGAGACGCGATGCGATCATGGCGGACTCAGAATTTGAATTCTGAATGTTGAGTCGCAGTTCGTGCTGGTCGCGTGCACATTCGCGTGTACGGCGAACATTGGCCGCAACATTGGTCAGCAAATCTGGAAATCATTACTTCGGATTATGACAGAGGTAGCGATCTACCCTGGTCACAAATTGCTACATCACAGATTTACACATTTGTGCCGGATGAGGAGGTTTGTTGACGACCTTCCTCCCAGCCATGGGTGAATTCGTTCGAATGACCGTCTTAAGGCGGAGTGATCTACCTTGGCTTCACAAGTTTCTCCTCACCAGCGCATCCGAGACGCAATAGTAATATCCAGAATCGTCGTTTCAGAAGTTCTAGGCATTGCCTACTGTATTAATCTCAGACCGGACATTTTAGACTCCCTCCTATACCTCTACACGGTCACTGTTCGAAAGATCACGACGCAATCTCCCGCGCAAGAATGTCCCATAATATTGAGATTATTTTCAAATGGAGGGATGGCTGCGGATCAATCGAGACCATTGCGTAAATCAGCCCCGGTTTCGAAAAGATTACCACACACAGCGACAATTCTAGTTTCGGGCGGTATTAAATTCGATTTGGAGTCGTGAATCGTGCACACACCCGCGCATGGAGACGAGGTTGATAAAAAACTGCATGGAGTTGTGAAAAGAACCACTGGAGTGTGATGCCTCATAAATTAATACGCTACTGTATGTGCAGAGAAAGTGCATTTGCAGAGTCCAGATATGGCGCTGATCAAAAATCCCAATCCACGCTGGTAAATTCAATTCTTCTTTTTTGAACAAGAAAGAATGCATGGATCTACTCACTGCATCAGAGATACTTGAGAGGTTATTTATAGGTTGTTAACTTGATTCATGAGCGGCACATCTGATTTGGCCGAATTGGACAGCGCTCATACTTCGCGAAGACGTTCCATGGATTCGCGGCGCTGCGGTTCTGCAAAGAGCGCCGACATCCATTACATCAAAAAGTCTTGTTGAAATAGTTACGATTTGCTAGCTTTTCAGCCCTCACTCATAAATATTTTTCACTTATTTAAACCAACTTATCTCTTCTTTAGTCTTGATTAACATCACCAACTAACTTGAAAAAAAAAGCCATGTCTAACACCGAAGGTCGATATTAAACTGATTCTTAACTAACCCCGTTTACTATACTAATGTCTAGCTTAGATTATCCTTGGGGCGAGCAAGGTACCGAGTTACCTGCTTATCCCACAGAAGCGCGTCTCGAGTCTCCTACGATACTACCTCCATCTCCTCTGCCAATCCAATATCTACCCAGAAATTTCACTACCACCGGTCTACCTCAGTATACAACTTCAAAACCCCCTTCATACCGATCTGATACATCTTCTGGGCCTCGAGTGATTTCGTATGACTCGTACCTCGCTCTAGTACGAGAAAGAGGAGGAACAGTTCAGACGGGATCAGCGAGTCACTCGAATCTACTTCGAACCTGCTTGACAAAATGTGGAGAGTTTATACTGTTTCTTCTAAGAGTAATTGTCTTCATTATCTTGCTTCCTTTCCTGGTATTGGGCGTTTTACTTGAATACTGTGCTTCCGATTGTGGAACAGGAGCCTTCATTATTTTCTGCGTGGCAACTTTTATATTGGCGATTATCTTGCCTCTTATAAACTTCCAATATTTGTGAGACGCCGACTATTTCATGCGGACATGCTTGTATTTCTATGCTGGTAAATAACATGAGCTGTAGCAAGATTATGCAGAGGGAGTGCAAATGAAGCCGCAAGAATGTTGAAAATTTATTGGCATATTGAAAGCGATTTGACTGGCTGATCTGGTGAAGGATACACTCCATGAAAACTAGTCATACTGTAGTATTACTAATTATTTCAAATATTGAGAAATCTGGTACTGAGACTCAGGTAGAAATTTGCTACACAAGCTTGTTTTCTGGTTTCTAGAGTCACCATCCAATTTCTCAAATGTAAAATTATTTGAGCATATACACGCGGAATAAGTTGAATGCGATCGTGGCTCCCTAGGAATCGACTTCAAACTTAAGTAAAAGATCTAGAATAGGAGATGATGAAGAACCTTGAAAAGCCAGCATGTTGGAGATACAGCTTATTATGCGATTCCATAATTAAAGAATCACTTGGCGCTAAATTGAAATGCCCTTGCTCATGCTTCTGGTATCTACTTCGCACATTTATAGTACCGGTGAGTATATATTATCAGTCGTGGTAAGCCGTTATATTTATTCCAGTATGACCTCGTAGTGCCCGGGTCCAAGTAGATCAATAGCTAGACAAGAGTCCAACAATAAAGTTAAAGCATATCAGTTTAATTAAAGATCCTCCAAGAAGACCATCTGTTCAACCTCAACATGCACTATTTGTTTCGTCTCCCGCGGTTTCAAAGGCACCCTGAATTCCTTATAGTAAGAATAGATCCACTCTTGGCATTTCTCTGCTTCAGTGATGCTGTAAGAGTCACCACCACAATTTTCGTACATATCCTGCGTACTAACCACAACATCAAATGCCATTATCAGACGACCGAAGATATGCTCCGCATCTGGATTCATCCAGATTGAATTTTCTACTTCACCACCCCAGTGAATTCTCACATTCACGCCGTTGTTGTATCGGATACGCCTGTCAAGTATCATCAACTCGAAAAAGGTTTCCATGCGTAGATAATGTCCAGACTGGCTAGTCGATTGCTCGGTATTTCGCTGGTGTTGATTTATCTTTGTGATGTTTTGTGGTCAGTTGCCACTATATTAATTAAGGACGGGGTGAGCAGATAAATCTACTCCAGGCTCAAGACAAACCAATATATTGTGAGGAGAGCTCATCGGAGGATCCACTGGTATAGAATGCAGCTGAAACAGCGCAAGGCTACTAATGGGTGGCTGTAAAAGCAGCATTCGTCGCCAACTTGCCTCCTCTCGAATATATGCTTCAGCCTTGTGCGGATTATTGAAAATGTCCAGGGACGTAGGAGAGAATTCCTGATTCCCACTTGGGAAAAAGGAAGGGAAGGTCTCGATAAGAAGGGGGTTTATAATCCTCTCAGCTTGCTGTCTTAAAATGGGCTTGAAGAATAAATGTTTTTGAATAGATGGAAAACTTTGGACTACATATCTCCAGGTCTGACATGTCCTCTGTGCACTGGTGAGAATTGTGCGCATGTCCAAGTGTAGAAGGACTAGTTCCACGATCTCGGGGACAGCTAGAGCTCTGTTCGAGGTATTTTGCTTGGCTTCTAGCATCATGAGGTTGGATAGTGACTCTGTGTCTATTTGAAAGCTGGCGAAGTAATCCTTTGACCAAAGGCTGAGGTAGTCTGCTCCACCACCTTGCAGCAGCCAAGCTTGACGCCAACGTACCTTTTTATGTCATTGTTGATTGGTGTATTACAGAGTCGTGTCAGGTGCTGTTTTCAAGTTGGTCAAGATGTCTTGTTGTGGTGTATTGGTGTATACAGTGACGACATCTCCCAATTCAGAGGTGACCATGCTTGAATTTGGGCGGTGCCACTTTCTGTTTTGCTCTTTATGTTGCGTAGAGGTCGAAGCTGGAAACTAGAAAACCAGGGCGGATCGCCTACGAATGAGATGCGGTGATTGATAATCCCGCTATCTCCGCTCCGAGATTTCGGAGATGATGGAATGTCCCCAGGAACACATCTTAACACTTTTTCTTCTCTTTACCTCTACACCAAATCTTCCGCTCTGATATACCAATCTCTTATGCTTAGCAAGATCAATCTGGTCTAGGATTCCCGAATACCTTCAAACCATCTCTCATGAGAGCGCGGTCCGCAGTCCTCGCGCAGTCGCTCATGCGCGACTGGAGCGGGCAACTCCATCGAAGCTCCAGAACTGCTCGATTACTGTCAACTACTCCAAGTCGCGCGAGTCGCCTCCGCGCGCGACTTGAAATCCCTCCTCCATTCCCTGTTACCAAGTCCTGTCCCGAGCCGAGCTGCAATTGTCCACCCACACCAAATATGCCCGAGGGGTTACCAATTGATCACGACCAAGCCTTAAATGGGACAATGGTTGCCTATGCGCAGCAACTTCTGATATGTACCGACCAAAGAGACTGGACAAGTCGTATTGAGAATGATGGAGAAAACAAAGGATGGGGTAATCTTGTGCGAGGCCTTAAGCGTTTACTAGGTCGAGGTGGTCCATATCTTGATGTTTGTCGCTCCATTCCCCTCTTCCTCGTGAGAATCAGTTCCGGCCATGTATATACTTACCATTTTAGCCCTTTAATAATGTCCTCGTCAGCGCATCCTCTATCGCTCCCGCTACGAATAACAATCCCTCTACTGCATCCGCCTTTCTTTTCCCCAGCTTCAAATATATTCCCTCTATACCAGTCGAAGATGGATCCTCTGATATATCCGCCAATCTAACTTCATTCGTCCGTGGTTTCCTTCTCCCCGAGCGTTTACACGATATGCACTCTGCACTTCCGAAAACCAAACAAGCAGACATGACCCGAGCCCCAGAATTAGCAAACAAATTCGATGGGATAATCGACATCAATCACTCTCCGACGATCTTGATATGCGGACATGGTGGCCGTGACATGCGTTGCGGAGCTATGGCACCTGCCCTCGAAAGCGAATTCGAGCGCGTCCTCAAAACACAGGGATATACATCTGCAGGAGGTGACGGTACGATCATTGACGGACCTAACCATGCGAACATCGGCTTGATCAGCCATGTTGGTGGACATAAGTATGCGGGAAATGTTATCGTATACATCCCGCCGAAGATGACACTGGGAGAATCTACCGAGCCTCATCCCTTGGCTGGCAAAGGTATTTGGTATGGCCGCATTGAACCTAAGCATGTGCAAGGAATCGTTGACGAAACTATTCTTGGGGGTAAAGTCGTGGCTGATCATTTTCGTGGAGGGATTGATCGTAATGGTGATATTTTGCGAATGTAGAAAATCATTAAGTTTAACTGTACATAGACTTAAGGCATGTATGAATAGATCTATCGAGCATATATCAATACAGATGCATATACCAAGGACTTACCCAGCTCTGGGTAGGAGAGTGCCCACTCTACAGGTGTAGTTAACTTAAAATCTACTCTTCTAAATGACGGGCCTATGAATTACTAGCTGATAACATTCGCGCGTGCGGTGATTGGCTGAGATCCGGAAATTTTGAGTGATCTTCACTTTCGGCTTTAGCTCGTTGGAGCAAGCTGAAGCTGAAAATGAACACATCACATCTGCAACACACCGCAAGGTGGTCATGGAAACAAGTCTCCACGTAGAAATGCCCGCGATCAGCTATTGATAGAATGTTGGGTTTCAGTGCCTATTTCTCTCCCTTCTGCTTGATTTTTAAAACATTCATTTCTGAATATTTCCTAATCCCTTCCGGCAATACCACATACAATGAATGTTATATCACAGCAAAATGAAGCGAATCTCGAGGCGACAAGGCGTCTTTTGGCTGAGGTTGTTAACGAAGGATTAGCAACCGCTACAGTAGAATCACTAACTTCTTCAGAGGAGCGGTTTCTCGTTTTGAGTAGCAACTCCAGGGATGCCGAACGGCCTGCTTCCAATAGGATTAGGGTTGGCTTGCAGCCAGATACACACGTCTGCCTTCGAGATGGCCAAGTGATATCCCTAGTACGACCAAATAATCTAAGACCACCAGTAATATTATCAGACGACAACAGCACCGATGTCAAGACAACCCTGAACCCTGAAACTATCTTTGATTCTATGCGGCCTTGGCTTATGGATGATGGTGCAGATGAACCAATGTTGGAAGAGATAGGGAAAGAGTTAGCAAACTCTTGCAATAATCAACGTATGTAAACCACATCCCCTCAGAAAGCCATGTGATGGGATGTTTATACTCTTTCAACAGTGGAATGGATTCAAATGATGGGATCACCCAAGTCTCTGGGCTTAAACTCGAAGTCTTTAGACTGGGAAAGGGCGCTAATCACTGGACATCCAACTCATCCTGTGAGAAATTTATTCGAAGATAGCATTGCAGTCAATGTGCCATGCTAACAAATATTTGCGCGTGTTAGTACCATCGTTTATGCTATGCGCAGGCACCGTTGAAACCTTTCTACCCAAAGGATCTGGCTGATATGCTTACACCATCGTTGGCTTTTCTATCGGTGCCTCGTTCAGACATGCTTGTTTCGGGATTATATGAGGAGACCCTGGAACATTTACTCCAAAGGCTCGAGATCCCAAAGCCAAACTCGGATAGATTGATTGTTCCATGTCTCACCCAGCAACTCCCAGCCGTCCTGCTCTATTTCCCCAATGCAATCGTCGTGAAGACAGTCTCACACTGTGCCAACGCATTGGCATCGATCCGTACCTTACAAACACGACCGGAATTTGGTTTTCCTTATCACATCAAACTCTCGCTCGCATGCCAGATCACTTCTGCCCTTCGAACTATAACGCCCTGGACGGCAGTTGGTGGACCCTTCTTTTCGGATCTATTGAAGAGATTCTTGCCTCAAAACTTATGGGTGTATCGAGAAGTCGGTGCCGTAACGGGGGCCCAAGAGGACTTTAGTAGAGCCAAGCACCTGTCATGTATTTTGAGAGATGATCTTGAAGCGCAAGCGAAGGCGAACAATGAGATGTTAGTACTGGCTGCCGCCCTTGCGCACCATCTTCCAGGCACCAATCGTTCATACGCAGAAGTCTTGTTTAACCTAAAGACATCCCAAGACAAGGAAGAGTGGCTCCAAAGGTAGTACCCATCCCTCTATAAAGCGCCGCTGGAAAGAGAACAACAAGTCATAGAACTAACTATCTTGACCTAGATATATCGGCTGCATATTCAAAGCTGTACTTCCACCTCTCGTTGACTATGGAATTGGTGTAGAAGCGCACGGTCAGAACCTGGTTGCCCGTATATGTCGTGAAACAGGCGAAGTCAAAGGCTTCGCAGTGCGTGACTTCGGTGGTATCCGACTACATGTTCCGACTTTGAAGAAAAAAGGCGTCGATTTCAGCCCCATACCCTCCGGCAGCGCGGTGATGACAGATAAGTTGCACAATGTTTGGTCCAAGGTACACCATGCAGTGATACAAAATCATATCGGCTCTCTGTTAGGTGCTCTAGGGCTTGACGATCCAAGCGGATGGACCATTGTGCGTGACACATTGTCTGCTGTCCTGAGACCTGAGAAGAGTGCCCCAGGAAAACAACTTTATGATTTCTTTTTGGGTGATACGATGCCGTTTAAATGCTTCTTGCGGATGCGAATGGAAGGGAAATACCGCGATGTGAGTTGTCTTTGGAATTTATTTTTGAATTATACACCAACTGACTCTGAACCCTCTCTTAGTATGTGGAGAGACAAATCCCAAATGTGCTTCTAATGGGCTCGTCTCAATGGGATGATACTCTAGCAACTTACAAGCCAGCGCTACATCGTACCTAGATATTATTATCCAGGCGCATTCTTATCCAACGGCCAGGAAAAAAAAAATTCAATAAAACGCCATAACTTTTTTCGGTACCCGAACTCAAGCTCCTAGTATACATAGATATCGTACTTATTTAGTTAAGAAAGACAATCATAAATACTGAGCTATCGCTATGACAAAATTACTGCTAGATTATTTTAGTCTACTATATTTACTGTATAAGAGAGGGCATACTCCGTGTTTTGCGTAGAAAAAAGACAAAGCTATACTCATAGCGCTAATCCGAATTAGGACTAGTGTTATCCGGGCTCCGGGGAGGTTTTGAAGTTGAAGATCAGACAATCTCTCCATCAAGTGGTCTTTACCGCGATACTGTTCGACTTCTTCTCGCTGTGTCTTGACATGATGAAATATTCGTCATGCAGACACTCTCCCGTATTCGATTGACGCCGCTAACAGCACGCGCCCGGAATTGCGCGCGTCCTAGCCAACTCCGATCCTCTCTCGCGTTCAATACCTTCACTCGCCTTGCGACAACTTCCTCAATTCCTCGAAGACTCGATCTACCCGCACTAGATAAGAAATGGCAGGAGAAATGGCACCTAGCGACAATGGCCTCGGCTCCCACCGTCACCGAGAAAAGCACTCAGTCGAAACCGCAGACCTATGTCCTTTCGATGTTTCCCTATCCGTCTGGTACTTTGCACATGGGCCATCTTCGAGTATATACGATATCAGATGTGTTGTCGCGGTTTTATAAAATGCGTGGTCATGAAGTGCTTCACCCAATGGGGTGGGACGCTTTTGGACTTCCAGCGGAAAATGCTGCTATTGAGCGAGGCATCGATCCAGCGGAGTGGACGGAGCAAAACATGGCGAAAATGAAAGAGCAGTTGCGGACGATTTCTACTTCATTTAATTGGGACAGGGTACGTGTAATGAAGTCGAAGGATTTCTTTCTCCCTTTGAGTGCACTGGCTAACTTCTGCTCCATTTAGGAGGTGGCCACCTGTTCCCCAGAGTTCTACGAACAAACGCAACGGATATTTTTGATGCTCTATGAGAAGGGGCTTGCTTATCAGTCTGAGGCACTTGTCAATTATGACCCCGTCGACAAAACAGTGCTGGCCAATGAACAGGTTAGCGGACATGAACACATCACGAGAGATGATAAATGCTAATTTCTTAAAACTAGGTCGATGCCAATGGCTTTTCGTGGCGCTCTGGAGCGAAAGTGGAGAAGCTGAATCTTAAGCAGTGGTTTTTCCGGATTACAGAGTTCAAGGAATTGCTATTAAAGGATTTGGATACCCTTGCCGGGGGCTGGCCTGAACGAGTGCTCTCTATGCAGCGCAACTGGCTGGGGAAGTCACAAGGAGCCAAAGTTACATTTCCCGTCACCATTAATGGTGAGAAGGAAGCCAATGTCGATGTCTTTACGACGCGCCCGGATACACTATATGGCGTTGAATATCTTGCGCTGTCGTTGGATCATCCTATCGTGTTAGAGGCGGCTGAAAAGGACCCATCTCTCCAAAAATTCCTTGATGAGGCGGCGTCTCTTCCGCCTGATTCGAAGGCTGGTTATATACTCAAAAGTGCTGACGCATCACATCCTCTGCTCAAAGTCGATAAGGAAAGCCCCCATCTGCAGAGGAAGCTACCCATATTTGCGGCACCGTATGTTCTCAGCGATTATGGTGAAGGTGCAGTGATGGCCGTTCCGGGGCACGATGCTAGGGATATGTCATTTTTCAAGGAGAATTTGAAGCCCGAGTCGATCCCAATTGTTATAAACGCGGAGCCATCGAAACTGCAGAACAGTGACCCCCTAGAAACAGCTATTCCTGCTCGTGACGCAGTCGCTTTCACCCAGGAGGGCTTCCTTTCCGCCCGCTGTGGGAAATACCAAGGCCTATCGTCCAAGGACGCTGCAAAGCAGATTACTACCGATCTTCAGCGGGTCGGACAAGCCGAGTTTATGGAAAATTGGCGGCTGCGAGATTGGCTGATCAGTCGGCAAAGGTACTGGGGAGCCCCCATTCCAATCATCCACTGCGGTGGTTGTGGACCCGTTCCTGTGCCAGCAAAAGACCTGCCAGTCAAGTTACCTAAGATTGAAGGGGAATGGTTGAAAGGAAAGAAAGGCAATCCCCTGGAGTCTTCGGAAGAATTTCTCCACACCAACTGCCCAAGCTGTGGAGGGCCAGCAAAGCGCGATACAGATACCATGGACACTTTCGTTGATTCATCTTGGTACTATCTGCGCTTTCTTGATCCGAAGAACAAGGATGCCCCGTTTTCGCCTTCTGTCGCTCGTCCCGTGGATGTCTATATCGGAGGCGTAGAGCATGCCATTCTGCACTTACTTTATGCCCGCTTCATATACAAGTTCCTTGCTCAGTCCGATTTGTTCCCCGCCGTTTCTCATGTCGAGGGATTGGCACCGACCGCGGAGCCTTTCAAAACTCTCCTTTCACAGGGCATGGTACACGGCAAGACTTTCATCGAGCCATCAACAGGTCGGTTCCTACATCCAAACGAAGTGGATATTTCGAATCCCGAGAAACCTTTGATCAAGGGAACTCAAATAACTCCCAATATTTCCTTCGAGAAGATGTCCAAGAGTAAGCATAATGGCGTTGATCCGACCGACTGTGCAACCAAGTATGGAGCCGATGCCACTCGTGCGCAAATCCTCTTCGCGGCCCCGGTTAGCGAGGTTTTGGAATGGGACGAAACCAAGATCATTGGTATCGAGCGTTGGTTCGGACGTCTCTGGAAGCTAGTTATCGACGCCCAAGAGACTTTGAACAAGACGGCGTTTACCATTGCCGCTTCTGACCTGGATGCTTCCAAGGGCCATGCTATTTCCCTTCCTCCTACATTGCAGGAATTCAGCGATTCTGATGCTGATGCTATTTTGGCTACTCATAAGACCATCTCCTCCATTACTTCGTGTATCGAGCAGAACCCTTACGGTCTTAACACGGTCGTCTCAGATTTGACCAAATTAACCAACACCCTGGTTTCGGCCCCTCCCTCCTCACCTCTTGCCCTATATCTCTCTATTTCCTCTTTACTTCGCCTTCTCTCGCCCATTGCCCCAGCTTTGACGTCTGAATCTTGGGAAGTCCTGCACGAGGCCCTGCTGAAGAAGACAGATCCTAGCGTCGTCGTACCGTCCATTCATGACGCTTCCTGGCCAACTCCTCTGCTCTCTTCTACCCAGGCTGATGCTCTTACTTCACGTGGTGGACAGACCGTAGCCATTCAGGTCAATGGAAAAATGCGGTGCGCTGTGAATATCCCACGGATGGTCTCTGCCACAACCACTTCCCAGGGGAAGAACCCCGGTCCAACAGCCGAAGAACAGGACTGGGTCATTAGCCGTGTTCTGGAAACCAGTGAAGGTAACTTCTGGCTGAGAGAAAAGAACGATTGGGAGAAGAGACGACGAGTCATTGTTGTGAAGGGTGGAAAGCTCGTGAACGTTGTCTTCTGATGTGAAGCACATGAATGTACCAACACAGGGCAATCCTCAAATACTGTATGTAAAATCTTAAATAGAACTGTACACTAGACATGAAGCATCCCCCGAATAAATCATAATCAAATATACCCAAAACAAATCCAATCTCGATAGTAGTGAGTGCCCTCAAAATACGAATTTCGAAAACACATCAGAATTCACTTTCTAAAATTCCCGCACAATGGCATCTCTTCTCGCCTCAGACCTCACAGACATCCGACAAGTGAATGACCGAGCACCCAAGATCAAACCCTCCTGATATCCCGTCTGAGGATCAACATCCGGTTTAATAGGCAACTCCGTCTTTTCACCAATACCAGTACCAATATCAAATACCCAACTAATCTTCCCGATAGCCAAGAAGAGATTGCGTTCAGCAAAATGCATCCCGTCACGAATCCGACGACCAGATCCATAACCGTAATGATCACGGAGATTAAAGTCAGTCACAGACGCTAATTCCGGCACAGGAGCAGTCTTCCCTTTAAAATGGTCAAGGTTGAATATTTCCGGATTCGAGGAATATGCCGGGTCGTGATGAAGACCTCAAACATTGATATATACCTATATACTCAGCAATGGGTATTGCTGAGGTCTTTGGAATAAAGTACCCATCAATCCAGTCATCTACCATTACAATATTCAGTCAATGCCAGTGCCATTGTCAACCCCAGTAAGATCATTCTCTATTCTCACCATCAATGAACGAACATACCTTCAATAGAAGCATGCGGGAAAGCTAGCGGAACAACAGCAGCCCTCCATCTCATAGCCTCTTTAACTCTTGCATCTACAAAAGGCATACAAGCATAATCCTCCCAAACAGGTGACGGAAAACTAGTAGTTAGATTGGAATCTGAGAGTTCCATCGTTCATTACTATTATATTGATTGAATTTAGACTGGCCAGACTGGATACTGCATATATAATTTCTGATGAAATCAGCCTACTGCCCGGATGACAGAGACCTTGACAACCTTGGAAGCTATCATGATCAAAGATATCTAAGCGAGACACATACCTATGTGTCTCGCTTATATATACAGCTATAATTTTCTCGAAATTGGACTGTGATTAGCTCATGCCAGTTCCTGCAGAACTTCCGAGTTCTGCAGGTTGGGAGGATCGGTTTAATTTGAGGATAGTCTTCGCTCTGTCATAGATGTATATTTCTCATAGAATGTAGCTCGAACCTTCGATGACATTAGACTTTCTCGAACATTACTATTAGATGTTCTATGGAAGGATATTTACTCAACTAAATTCGTTGACAAAGGCCTCTACAGTAAAGAGACGCCACTTTTCTTTTAGTGAGGAGAGTTCTATACCAGAAGTAATAGAATATACTAAGTCGGATAAAAATCGACAATCTAGTGCACAAATTTACAGCAACCCCGCTCTGCGCTTCTGGCCCATATCACAAGTACTAGTTTCTTTCTGTCTAGATAGTGTTATACTAGAGAGAAGGGATATTTTATTTCACGATCGAGCAATGTTCAATAATTTCACGCGATGTCTCACAATTACTTATGTTGTCCCAGAAACCATCTCTCAGGGTGGAAGCACTACAGACAATAATTTACGCTGGCAATAGTTATAAAGAAACAACTATCCAGGTCCACTAATGTAGCAGAAAGTTCTAATTAGTAATTAGAAACATCTAAATCTGCAAATGCCATCTATGTACCTTCTAACACATCTATCCAACTCTGACTTTCATCTCGCGAATGTGTCATGGCAATCTCCGAGAATAGCATACTTCATTTAGTAGGAAAGTCTGATAATACGAGAAGCGCGTAGTCGAAATGCCAGCAACCGAACCCCTAGCTAAATAATTGTTAGCCATTATTGATCCAATCCAGCATATTTGTCTTACTTGACTGACCTGGTTTGGAGGGGCTGGGCCTTGGCGAAGATGCTGCAAGGGCGGCTGGTATGTCTCGGTGAACAGAACTCTACCAGTGGATCCTATCATGGACATGTTTACTAGCTTTCATAGAGTCATGGTTATTATTAGAGATGAGTGATTGGGATTCATGAAGTTGTAGGTTCAGTTGTTAGAATAATTTTCGGGTCGGGTTGGTTAGTTGTAAACCATAAGGGTTGTGATCACATTAGATATTACGTAGCATTTGGGTAAAATGACTCGGACATATACGAAACTACTGCATATATGTGACAGTGCAAATATATATATCGCGTGTGAGTGACCCCATGTAAGTTCTATAGTCCTGGAGTAGCTACTGTAGTATCAGATATTGAATCCTCCGAGGCTAAGCTTCAACCTTTAAAATTGATAGCGTGAACTAATATAACAGACTACTACTTCTCTTTACCAGTACGTCAGGACCAAGCAGATCCCTTTTTCGGCTCTAGCTTCTGCTAACCGTCCGAATTTATTGTCATTAAAGCCTGGACAAGGCATGTATATTGTGCAATTATGCAGCCACGCATACATAAATGGCCGAGAGTCACAATCTATAATAAAACAAAGATAGAACTGCCCGCTCCGAATCGAGCCAAACTCGATGAGAAAATCATGCATAGTCACAGGAAAGAAAAAAAAAAAGAGCCTATTGGACGACTTTTCAACATCAAACCATCACTTTGTTCCACTCTTGGAGTCAGTGAACGAAACCAGACCGTAATAAGACTCAGTTAGAGGCCACAAGCATTGACAAAACAGAAGTGCACCGAGAACAAGTAGCAGATAATACACGATCGTCCAGCCAATGCCGAGCTGGGTTCCTCCTTCTAAGGATTCTGAGCTTCCGTTAGAGTCTTCCTTGCCACGAGTACTCATGGGGACTCCAAGTGGAATTTCAGCTTCGACACGACCCCAAAGTCTGGGCAAGCCACACCAATTGCAGAAACTGTGGACAATAATGACTGCTATCAAAGATCCAGTGCGCACGTAAATGAATGTTGCATACCAACCGAATACGGTGGTATACCCAAACTGGAAGATCGAGCGCAATAGAGCAGCCACAGCAGGTGTATCTGGATGGGTGAGTCTAAACTCGTAGAAATGGTGAATATGTGCGATGCCAAAGTAGAGCGGTGCGATAAACACCACTTTACCAGGTGATATGTGCGCTAAAAGATGCAGTGGTACAATAGCAGATCGAAACATGACCTCTTCAGTGATCGGGCCCTATATAAAACATAAGTATCAACTTCGGAATATAGCACCATGAAAACAATGGTAGAGCCGTCAAGAAGAGAAAATAAAAAAAAAGGAAACAAAACACATACAGCAACATAATTCCTCCAGCCGATCCAACCGCTGAGACTCTCAGACCATTTACTGGCACGAAACCAGGTTCGCCATTCACCTTCGGCAATACCTCGTTCGAAGAGAGGACCCAGGAACAGAATGGCTGTGAGCAACAGACTTCGGAGAATATCTGCCAAATCGATCGGCCACCAGCCCATTAAGCTCAGACCTGCTCCGAGCGAGGAGTTACCCTCCTCGACAATCAGCCATAGCACAATCAATGAAGATGCAACGCAGGAACCCGACACGGCTCGGATACGCGCACGAATCACTGATGGAGCGTCTCGACTGAGACTTGGTGATGGCCGCGTGGCGGGCGACAGATAGAAAGGCAACACATAAAGCAATGTAAGGGCGACCTGAAGAAGATGAGTTAGGAAAGGTAATTCACTTAGGTTTTTTTTTGGTTCTCTCTATTCTCTTCATCTCTTTAAAGTTTGAAAATCTTAATTAAACACAAAAGGGGAGACGAGGGTTGTTTACAGAGAAGATGATGACGGTCTGTACCGATAATGAAGGCTCATCTTTTAGCGGGCGGGTTAGCTGATGTGTCCGAACTTTGCCCTGACGATCCTCGAAGGGGAAGGGGGGAGGTTATGTTGATTCTCACTGACCCTGATGCTTGGAATATAGACTCTTTAGACGAGCCAGTATACCGACGGGGGCCATACTGAAGAATGGCTCCGACAGAGAGAGTCACGAAGAAACAAAAGAGAGGTCCGCGGGTGACTTTTTGAAGCTTGCGACCCGTCTTTGTTGGGCCGTGACGGGATGTGACAATACAGTAGTAAATTACACAATAGAAATCAATGCAGTTTGCGGGGAGATTGTGGCAGTGATTCGGTATTGTATTGTCACAAGGGAACTCGCGTATTGCTGTATCTACAGAGTCACTTTTGCGGAAGGAACGATGAGAACTAAACATCCGTCGCTCTTTCCCTTTTGTCTTTCTTTCTGGTCCAACATCACCTGACTTCATCAACTTCTTTCCATCTCAATTTGACATCCATAGACATTCAATCTTGGACTACCCCTTCAGAATTATCTTCCGATCGATGTCACACCTATCCCGAACGGGTGGACCGAGCGTCTCGTTCACCAACTCGTGGTCTAGAAAAGTGAGGTATCATATACTACGACGAGTATATACTTTATCCCTATGGTCCATCATCATTTCGATCTGAGTCAATGCGAGGGGATATCGTGGTTGAAATGAAAATTCTCCGAATCTCACGAGTGTCAATCCCAGGTGGCCTGCCAGGGATCCAAATATTGTTCAATTGTTCCAGATATGACAGTGAGGGTGTGAAAGGAAAAAAAGACGATCCGCTTCAGAAATTGCGCTAGATCCTTGACAACGCATTGACTCCACTTATGGCTGGGCTGAGAAAACATGCTCTCGCTATCGTGCGATCGTCAGCAGGGACGAAAGTGTTCCTACAGTACAGTCCGCAGTAACGGAGTACATACATGTACACTACAGTAGCGCATAATGGATAGTACAATTAGCCAGGTCCGGTCCGGTCTGGTCTGGTCTATCAAACTAGTTTGATGGGTGTCATCCCTTGGCTATGAAAGTCCACCAACTCCGACAGAGATGACAAAAGGACAAAAATGGGGACTGCAGCGGCTGCAGCAGGCGTAACTCTGTCAGGCAACGCGTCCGACAATCGTTCTCGTCGACACGTCTCCACCAATCGTCACTGGGCCCCGCGAGGTCAACGGTGTTCTAGGACCGTGCATGGCTGCATACCCCTGGGGGGTCTGGATCTACTGTGATAGGCGCTGGTCTTTGCTGGGCCCTGCCTTGCTCGTCGGCGCTTCACCGCCGCTGGGCAACAAAATTCCTGGCCCCCCTTGGTTCGTTTTGTGTCTCATGTTTTGTGTGCGGTGTTGTTTTCCAGTCGTTCTGTTCTCCGTCCTTCGTTTTTGAAACTAATGACCACTTTCGCTTCTTGTCGCTCTTTTTTAATGGCCTGCAACGTCTGAAACGACCTTCTGATTGCCCTGTTTGACGACCTTTTGACGTCTTTACGCTCTTTTTACCTTGAAGTTTTTCGGTCATATAGAAACCACTTATCGATATCGATCTACTCGTCCCCAGGGCGAGGCATTCCTTACATCCATCCAATATAGGAAAACAAAAACAACTCCCTTTTCGGTTAACGTCACTCATTGTTTATACTCCACGTTGGAGTAATTCCTCTGTTAATAGTCTTTGAACATCCTCGTTGGTCCCTCCGGACCATGATCTAATTTGGTTCGACATCATGCCCTCACACGCCCAGTCGCGCTCACCTCCGCCTCGGCGGCGGCGGGCATTGGAAGAGAGAAGCTCAGCACACGCCAATGAGAGATCCCCAACAAGGTCCCTGCGCTTGGTACAAGATCAAGATCAAGAGGATGTCGATATCTATACTGCGACTCCCTTCCCAACCAAGCCAGAGCAGATTCTGTTACCAATTCCTGGAAAAGGTCAACAAAACTACATCGCAGATACCGGCTTCAACTATGCAGAACCCTCTGGACCATCCTCGGCCGCCTGGCCCTCACCGGCCTTCAGCCATGGTGCTGCAAGTAGCACTCGAGAACAATCAGTCGGCGAGATCTGGGATGCTTCTTCCACTGCCGATACTGGCATGTCACCTCCGCAGATGTGGGATGAAGACCCTCTCTCCAGCAAGTCGTCTCTTCCGGAAGTTCCTTCACAAAAAGAGATGGATCAAAGCTCCGATGTTTCGGAGCCAGAATTCTCTGACGATGACCTGATCGTTTTGCCAACAGCGACCCCGACAATCAAAGCTGTGGTATCTGAACCGCCAACATCTCCCAAATCTTCGAGAGATGAGGACGAATCAACAACTGTTGGTTACTCGAGTCCGAACGTAGAGCCCATTGGAGCCCCTTCAAGCCCTAACTTTGTGACATTGGACAACTCAAGTATGAACTTCTTGCCTCGAGGCACAGTATCTAATGATTCAGACCCTCGATCGAACTCTCTGGAATCATACAACTCTCGAGGCACTGTTGTGCGTCATGCTGGTGCCGTGCCATGGATCTTCGCTGCTGGCTCGTCAGAGCAATTGAGCTCCCGTTCACCATCGTTTCACTCCAGCCCGCCACTTAGGCCTGCACGTTCATTCCGCTCTGGCTCACGACAACCCTCTGCCAGTCGATCACGATCTACAACTTCTTCATCACGCAGTCTGCGCTCCGTATCAGATATTCAAGCCGCAATTGACAGTGGTGTTCACATTCAGTACCCACGAATTCGTGCACCATCTTCAAGTTCCCGGGCTGATACCTCGGATTCCTCCGAGCGTGACTTCACACCTGGTCCAGCAAATGGCCGTTGGAACCCCCATTTGTCTCGTGTCTCATCCGTGTGGTCTGACGATGAAGTGTCCAACCCAACCCCCGCTGCTGAAGAAGTCAAGGATGGCGAAGAGGAGGTTGTTGAGAGTACTACATCGGAACCTGCCCTTCCCCCTACTGCTGTCTTAAAATCCGACCCACAATCGCAATCGCAATCGCAATCCACGGTTTGGCTTGTCAAGAGCTCACACGAAGAAGAGCGCCTGGATAGCTTGACAAACCTTCCAACACGCAATGGTTTCCCACAAAGCCTGTCTTCCGGATCTAAGCGCAGCAACAGCATGCGAAGCGCCTTTCGCCCAGGAACCAGCTCAAGTACTGTTTTCCATATCCTCCCCACCTGGGCCAAGATTTACTACCGCACGGATCCAATGAGCATCCACCCAACATTGTCTGTTTCTCACCCAAGTCGCCCGTCCTCTGCACGGCCCGGAACAAACAACTCAAGTGTCTTCAATTTAATGCCAACGCCGCTCAACATCCCACGACCACGTTCTCCTGAGCGCTCACCTGAACGACCACGCTCGCCAGAACGTGTTCGCTTTGCCCAACGGCGAATTGAAAGTGATCCCCGGGACCCTCGAGCCCATTGGGCCCCGGACCCGGAAGCCACCGAAGCTGAACTACAAGGCACTCCTCGCCATCGCTTACGCCACAGTTGGTCTCCGCACTTGTATACCGACCGACGAACCCTACAGCACTCGGCTAGTGCATGGACTGCCCCTTCAATGGATTCAACCACCGAGCCCTTCTTTGGCCGCAGGAATATCCAAGTCTATTCATTCTGTCTGGGCTTCATCTTCCCTCTAGCCTGGATCATTGCTTCATTCCTGCCCCTGCCACCTCCTCCAAAGCTCGGTCCTCAAATGCTCGAATCAGATGATGATGTCGAGATGGCTCTTGAGTCGCAGCTTTGGAATCTTCAAAAACGCCGATACAATAATGCTCGCTGGTGGCGTAATCTCAATCGCTGGATGATCTCCCTTGGAGTTGTGATCATCGTTATAATTGTAAGTTGAATCCATGAGCCTCGAGAACTTGCATTGACCGCATACTAATAATCTCCAGATCACACTCGCCGTTATTGGAACCACGACTGGCTTCTAAATATTTTCATTTTAGGAGTGAACCACTCTGTTTGCTTTGCTTTTCTCTCTTCACAATATCTCACGACCTTCATTCTTTCATACCCTCTACACGCGACTTCGGCATATTTCGCTACCAATTTCTAACGCCTTCATTGACTACAACATTTTTCCCTTTTTTTTTTTTTTTTTTTTTACAACCGAAATCCGGTTTTGTGCCGCCTATTCGGCTTTGTTTTCCTATCTATTTACGATTCCACCAGGCTTACGCCTCCTTTTTGTTATATTTCTTCAACTGCTCGGGAACCTTTTCCTGACGCATGATTTGTTTATTCCATCTTCACTTCGCTGAACATTTTGACACGACTGCATGAGACGATTATACGCACCGATACATAATATTCCCCCCACATTTTCCCTTCTTTTCTGAACATTTGCTTTGGTGATATGATACGCTGAGTAATTTGTGAACTTCTTTCTCTTCTTGATGGCATATGACATCTGTGTTGGATATACTCTTTGCCTTTTTATCTGGTTTTCATGTTCGATGTAGTACCTGAGCTTTCGTCATGTACCCTTTCCTTCAATAGTGTACCAGATAATCAAAATACAAAATTTATCATACCTAAAATGTATGCGATGTGCTTCTGTCGTAAATCGAGTAATGTTTCCTTGTATCAAATTACCGACCGGTGAAATAATATCTAAAAATCGAACTAAAATGTATTACAATAAAAAGACCGAATCTTTTCAACGAAAGTCAGAAACCCTCCACCACCCACCCCCTTTCAACATCTACCCCATTTTGAGCCAGACTCAGTCTGATATCAATCAAAGTTTGCGTCCGATCTTCTGCTCAACAGCAATCTTCAGCTCTTCACCATTAGGCATGGTAACCGCACTCCCACGACGACGACGAGATTCAATCTCAGCCTTAATTTCCTGAACAGCTTCATCGAAGTCCCGCTCCGGATCATTCGGTAGACCGAGCGTAGGAGGACGCACAGTTTCCTGACTGACAGTACGAGTGACATGAGGACGATTACGACGCTTCAATCGACCGAGCAAGTAAGACTTTGCGGGAGAAGCGAAAACAATCAATGAAACAACGATATTGACGATGCCGTAGAAATAGACGCGTGACCAGACGGCGATTGAGTCGTCGAAGCTGAGAATTATGAATGGGATGACGGCAAAACCAAGGGTAAGTTGAGTGACCAGCCAGCTGGCAATGTCGTAGTACCGCTTATAAGGCATGGGATGAGCACCGTCGGGTGTGAGGAAGAAGGGACGAACGTAGCGACGGAAATCTGGAAACGTTAGTCAAAGGCCACAGAAAAAGAAGATGATGTGAAAAAGGGAAGATAAGTGGATAATCATACTCTTTGCAACGGTTTGGATGAATGATCCCAGGACAAAAGTTAGATAATATCCAGGATAGAAACCATGCCACAATGCACTGGTAGCAAAAGTAGCCATACTAGCCCGGAAACCAGGTTTCTTGCCCTTGGGAGTGACTCGCAGATAGATGTAATTGCGAAGCCAGTGATTTGTGTTTTTATTCCAGCTTCCCAGGTAAGCGTGTGAATTCTGCGCCATTTCAAGACCCCATGGATCGACGTTCTCAAGACGGTTCCAGAAGACTTTGCCTGTTTTATTGTCGAAGCCATTATATCCCATACCGGATAAAATACAAGCACCCTCCGTCAAAGACCAGACACCGTAATACTTGAAACGAGTGGCAAAACCAAGCATGTAAACAGTGAACACGCGGCGCAGGAAACCGAATTCCAGGAATTTGTCGGATAGTACGAATTCGGTTGTGAAGCGGCTGCCTAATTGTAGGAAGACGAAGATCCATACTAATCCGACGACAAGTTTCTTGACGGCAGGTGTACCACTGCGAGGAATCTTGCGCTTCTTTCTGGTTGGTGGGACTTTGGAAGGATCTGTGCCTGGAGGGATATCGAAGAGAGTGGTATCAAGCCAGCGGCGATAATCCACATATTCGAAAGATGGACCGGCAAAAAGCGACGGGAAGAAAAGGACATAACCCAAGTAATCGGTGATACTAGGGAACTGAGTGATGGCCGAGTACTTTTGGGCATCGGAGAGTCCCTCCTGTGGTAGACGGCCATCATGAATATTCCAGCAGAAAGAAGAAAGTTTCATGACCATGACCATCTGAGCTCCCGTGATATCTACCACCTGAGCATCATCCGCAATCTGACGGTAAATATGATTAATCGACATGTGACCCATGAGGAAGATGAAGCCAATCCAAGGCATCAGAGACCCGTCCACATAGTAAGCGATAGCATATGTGCCAGCTGCACTGTAGAGAATAGTGCGCAGGCCATCCCAAAGATCGAAGAGACCGACAATATAGAAGAGAGACACGCCGATAATGAAGGCGTTCTTTTTCCAGGGTTGGGCGTCAGGAATGCGCTTCAGGAGTGCGGCCAGAGGGTAGGATAACAAGAACGAGCCGATTAATTTGACTTTGAGAATTCAATGTTAGAATCTGCTCTCTTTCTGCTTGTCGTATAAAGAAAGACAAGGGTATACGTACGCTCATCGACCGAAGCACCTGTCAGTTTAGCAGGATACTCGAAGACTGCGGGGGGAAGTAGTTAGCAATGAGCTTAAGCTTGGAAGCTTGAAAGAGCTCAAGAAAGAAGACGACGAGAGTATAAATACCCAGATCTATAAAGGGCAACATGGTGTCGACCCAGCTTGGAAGTTTTTGAAAAAACTCGCATGCAAAGAAAGGCCAGAAGAAAAGAAAGAAAAGAAAAGAAAAAGAGGGAGAAGTCAACTGGAAATCCAAAACAAGGTCATGCGGGAAAAGCGGACAAGCCCAACATTCAACCACAAACCAATCTTCGACTTCTTCTCCACCTTCCAACTCTCCCCACCTCCGAATTGCACATTGAACATTGAAACAACCACACACTGATTTGTTCTCTATTCACTTATTACTTCTTCCTATTTACTTGTGTGTTTGCGCTGAGGCGCTCTCTTTCACCATGGACGTCGTCGCGGCCGTCTCGGGTTACATCTCCAAGATGGTGACGGCCGGCGAGTCGGCCACGGGGTCTTCTTCTAAGATGAAGATCCTGTTACTCGATAGTGAGACAGTGGGACATGCGCTTAACCAATTTGAATATGAAGATAGATTCACTGACTCTTTTGTGGGTATAGGTACCGATTGTTTCGACCGCCATTACCCAGTCCGCACTCCTGAATCATGAAGTGTACCTCATCGACCGCCTAGATAACACCGCGCGTGAGAAGATGCGACATCTCCGCTGCTTGGTTTTCGTGCGCCCATCCCCTGGATCCATCCAACTACTCATCGACGAGCTTCGTGAACCTAAATATGGCGAATATTATATCTATATGAGTAATATCATCCGCAAATCATCCCTCGAACGACTTGCCGAGGCGGATAGTCATGAGGTTGTGCAATGCGTCCAGGAACAATTCGCCGACTTTCTCGTGGTCAATCCTGATCTTTGTTCTTTGAACCTCGGTTTTCCTCTTTCGCGTCTATGGAGTCAATCGCCAGACCTGTGGAATCCCGATTCCTTACAAAGGACAACCGAGGGTGTTCTAGCTCTTCTCCTCTCACTGAAGAAGAATCCATTAATCCGATACGAAAAGAATAGTCTCTTAGCTCGGAAACTGGCAACTGAAGTTCGATATCACCTGACACAGGAAGAACAACTGTTTAATTTCCGCCGGACGGATACCCCTCCTATCTTGTTGATCCTCGATCGTCGCGATGACCCTATCACGCCACTGCTCACCCAATGGACGTACCAAGCAATGGTACATGAATTGCTCGGAATCAACAATGGTCGTGTCGACCTTCAGGATGTCCCTGAGATTCGACCGGAACTCAAAGAGATTGTGCTCGCCCAAGATCAAGACCCTTTCTTCAAGAAGAACATGTACCAGAACTTCGGCGATTTGGGCCAAAATATTAAAGAGTATGTGGAACAATACCAGGTCAAGACACAGACCAATATGAATATCGAATCAATTGCCGATATGAAGCGATTCGTGGAGGATTATCCTGAATTTCGCAAGCTTTCCGGTAATGTCAGCAAACATGTCACCTTGGTAGGTGAATTGAGTAGACGAGTCGGAGAAGATAATCTGCTTGATGTGAGTGAGTTGGAGCAAAGCTTGGCTTGTAACGAAAACCACTCCAATGATCTCAAGGTATGTCCATCAAACGCTCTTCTTTCTTCTTAATACCACAAGTCTAACAGGTCTCAGTCACTACAACGAATTATTACAATGCCAAATGTTCCCGCTGAGAACAAACTGCGCTTAGTCGCCCTTTACGCACTCCGTTATGAGAAACAGCCCAACAACTCCTTACCGGTCTTACTTGATTTGTTGGTGACAGCAGGCAATGTCCCCGCGAATAGAGTCAATATCATCCCTAATCTTCTCGCCTATCACCACTCTCTCCAAGCACCACCCGTTGCCGGAGGTTTCACCGATCTTTTCGAATCCACCTCGTTCTTCTCCGGAGCAAGGGATCGCTTCAAAGGTCTTAAGGGCGTCGAAAACGTATATACGCAACACTCACCACGACTGGAAGTTACCCTTCAGAACCTTATCAAGGGACGTCTGAAGGAGTTACAATATCCTTTCTTGGAAGGCAGTGGCCACACCCGAGACAAACCGCAGGATATCATCATTTTCATGATTGGCGGTGTTACCTACGAGGAGTCTAAGATGGTAGCCCAGGTCAATGCCAGTTCACCAGGTGTGCGTGTTGTACTTGGTGGAACGAGCATTCACAATAGTACTACTTTCCTTGAAGAAGTTAATGATGCCGTTGGTAGTTGGCCTGAGCCTGCTCCCACGACAGCTGCGGGACGGCTGCGACGGGAACTTGGTCGATAAATGCTGTGTTGATGTCGATATCTACGAAAATGGAATCATAATGTGCACTTGTATACTTTCATCGAAATACCGTGGAGGGTAGACAGTAGATTAATATGTACTAAGCTGAATAATTTTCGAGGTATATAGCAGCTAATAGTATAGTCTTTCGATATTGAATGATTTTATCCAGAGATGTATGTACCCACGCTAAAACTATGTAGAACAAAAAGTATACAACAGCCCTGCTCTATAGCCCATCAATGGTCTTGAACAAGACATCAATCAAGATAGCGGTACCACGAAACAAAAGATAGAGGCATGATCATAAGGTGACATAGAGGATGAATTAATCACGTAGCATGGATAACACAAGCTTCCTTCGCATGCCAAATACGTCTTCGTCTCACAACATCCGCACCAAACGTATCTTTGATACTATCATCATTGGGATCAAGATCACCCTTATTGCTCTCACCAAATGATCGCAAAAGTCGAGCTTCCTCAACACTAGCACCAAATTCATATTCACCTCTACAAAGCACCGTCACGCCGATAGAAGCTTTCGTAGACTCGCCGCTTTGCAAGACTGGTAAAGCTTGTTGTAACATACCAGTCCAGGCGAGACGACGGGTTAGATCCAAGGCGACATTATTTGGTTGGTGGCGGAGACTAGGTTGGAGACGGAGGAGAGGGTGAATGGGTCTCGAGGAACGATTGCGTACTGTGACGTTGAGGGTTAAGAGGTCGTCTGTGTTAACGCGGAAACGGGAGCGACCACTTTGAACGACTGCGTTTGAGGGTGAGTCGGAGTCGGTGGAAGTTGTTGTTAATGGAGATGTTAGGGAGAATGTCATTTCCACATCTTCTAAACGCATTGCTTCAACCATGCGGGCATTCAATCTGATATTGCGAAGATCAATTGATCCCTTACGGCCAGTAGCAGGTTCGCTCCAGCCACCGATTATCCTCTTGAGTAATTCCTCGCGGAACCAGAACGCTTCTCTGGATGCCCCCTCTGCTTCGAAAGTCAATTTATTGGCACTGACGACGAATTGTCGTCGAGTTCCTGTGTTGACTACTGGGATTGTTGCGTAAGGGTTGTCGAGGTAGACGCGCGGTAGGACAAGGACGAATCGAGATGTTTGACCGGGTTGAAGTTCTCCATCAACAGAGTACTGGCCGTTTTGATCGCCTTCTCCGGATATGGGATGTTCGTCGACACGTAGCCATACAGATAGAGGACTTGGCCACGCGTTTCGCAGATCTAATAACACAACACAATGATCTGGACCATAGGCTCCATTTCCGAGGCGAGCTAGGACTTGGGAGAAGGGGTCGTTGTCGGTCGTAGAAAGTGGCGAGTTGGGCTCTTTGTCAGAACTGACTGGTGCATTTATATTGTTTCGCCAGGCAAAATCACCGCTGAATGGCAAGACATCACAGCGAGCAACCTCGACGCTTGCATTTACTGTCACGGTCAAAGGTACGAACAACTGTCTTGTATAGAATACTTCAGGTAGATCACTTTGCTTCGTTCCGAGACAGGAGTAATCGATTTGAACGGTCGTTTCTTGTAAGCCTGGTTTGCCCAGAACGTCCACGGTGAAAGTGGCTTTTTGTTTCGGTGGGATCGAACAATCGTTCGTGTCGGAATCTTCACGACGCCATCGCAGGGCTGGTTGTGTAGCCAGTTTAAGCTCCAACTCGTAAATTTCAACCGGGAGAAGATCTTTGTTCCTTAGTGCTGATTGCAACTGTCTGGTTGTTGAATCTTGAAACGTGAACAGAACAAAGTCGACCGGACAAGAAGTAGTGTTCTGAAGTGTGATAGTAAACGATCTGATCTCTCCCTCCAAGACCATCATTGCAGACTGGGAAAGTGACATGGATTCGATTAACAAGGATGGTTGTTTGCCAATGACCTTGACCTGGCATGTCTCCGTTTCAGGACCTTTCTTCGCAAGGACCTTCCCATCTTTTGATGTCGTCGAGCTCCAGGATGTTGGACGCTCATTGAGAGGTTTCTTTGCAGCCAGTCCAGTCTTCTTGAATTTGACTTCTGGGTCAGGCTTCCAGGAGGTCTTGAAGATTGGGAACTTGCGCATCCGGCAATTCCTCACCTTGATAACGCAGTTTGAGATATTGAGAATGCCTTCCTCGTGGGCAGTTCCCAGTACAATGACTTCTTGCAGACAGAGAGGAGGGAGAACTATATTTTCCGACACAGCCTCAAATGATACGCCTTCGCCTTCAAGCCTTAGATGTTCGATTTCAATCTCGAATTCGTAGGGATTTTGGAGCGTGACACGGAAAGAGGCAGGTTCGTCCATCACAGCAAGCGTCTCGAGAGCCTTGCTGTTTGGCTTCGCAAAGGGATTGTATAGGAATGGGTCCTTCTTGGACTTGTCAGAGCTAGTGGTCACAGCCTGTAGCTCAGACTTAGACCTGCGTACAGGTCGTCTAGGAGCCGGCAACGCAAGTAGCTGGACATCGCGGACGAGGAAGTCATCCCAGTATTCTGCAGCCATATTTGAAGCTCCAAGCCGGTTAGCTGCCCCGACGGTTCGCTTGATATTATTCAACAAACGAATTTGCTCATCTCGAGGCAGATACGGGGGCACATGATAATTTTCTGCGAGCATCAAATCTCCTCGGATGGTTTGCATAAGCTCAACAGTGAATCGCAAGACGCCATCGAAGTCAGGAAGTGCTTCGCAGCAGTTAATGCACGCCTTCAGAACGTCGATCTTGAGATTGAGATCTCCATATCGATCCAAAGCACCATGTCGGAATGAACGTTCGGCAATTGCAGCAACCGAATCGTAGTCCCCTGGAGTAGATGACTGACTGAGACGTTTCTCCCACTCATAGAATGCGGACGGCTGAACACCATATGTTTCACCTATGGTAGCGAGAAGTAGACGAACACTCGATTCCATATTCCCTGGGCCAACATCCAGAGCGTTCACATCGAAAACAGCGTCGCCCAAAGAAGCCAGTCCTGCGGCAGGATGAATGCCAACTTCTGCGGCACCAATCTTCCGTGCTTGTACAAGGGTAGGTATCATGACAGAAAGCAGTTCGCGCATCACAAAGGCCTTTTTCCGCGGCAGATCGAGAGTGTTCAGGACAGAAACAACGCCAACTATGATGGGAACATAATCAGTAGCTGGCAGCTCTGCGCCCGGAGAAAGCGGGAGAGCACGGAAAAGGAAGTTAGCAATATCAGTCTTCCGGAGCACAACAGTCCCGCGTGGCAGCTCCGGTTGGAGCAAGGGAACGAGGGGCTCATTCATGACAATATGTTTCAATGCGTTGTCATCGAGTGAGCCATCTCGAATACGTGCAGACACCAGAAGCCTCGACAGTCGTATGATCGTTTCTGAGAAGACAAGCTGAGGAAGAGGCTCATCAGTTATGTGGGCGGCGCGGTTGTAGAGATTCACAATGGTATTCGAAAGGTCCGGCAATAGATTGGCTAGATTCTGAAGAGAGACTATCCGGTTACCAGCCGTAGGAGCGCTGATAGAGTCTCTGATTGCCTTGGCGGTTTTTTCGGCAGCGGGATAAAGCACGGAGGGAATCTGGTCGCTGGTAAATACCTTTGACATTACTAGGGACGAATGCGGAGCAAAACACATACCTGGAAATCCATACCTGCCCAACCCATCATGAGAAGACAAAGAAGAATCGATTCAAGTGCTTTGCCATGCCAGACATAATCACTTCCTGCCCGAGCGTTGTTCGCCGCCTCGGAGAGTTCTTTAAGAGCATCAGGCCATCTTCCTGCCTGCAGGAAAAGAGTACCGACAACAACACCGGCACGACCCTTAATTCTATTTTTCGTCCTATCGGTGGCGCTCACCCCGCTGACAGACATCCGATCCCGACTATGCTCCTTGGGTGAAGATATCGAAGGGCTTCTCCCCCCGGAATTAGTACGCGATAGATGAATAGACCGCGTAATTTCATCGAACGTTGTGGGAGTCTCATGATCGCTCGGCGCTGGCGAGCTAGCATTCGAGCTCAATGGGGTTTCCGGTGGCCCTCCGTTAGGACTCGAAGGTAACTGCGCAGGCAAGGTCATCCGACTCATTAATCGATCCACTGCCCGAGGACGTAGTTCAGGGTTCCGGTGTGGTCCCCAGGAGGAAGCCTTAGGGGACTCGATTGTTGGGATAGCTTGGATTGTCTTTGCAAATTCATCAAGCTCACCAAGCAGCACCGATGTAATATCACACAAAACAGTCTTCATAGTAGTTGCTTTAGAGTCCTCAGGGCGAGGAACCCACAGCACATTTTCCGGTCCATTTGTGAGCTTATTAACTCCGTCATGATCGAATACCAAGAGCTGGTTTACCAATGCCCGCGGGTTCCTTTCCTTCACCGCATCAAGCTCCTCCAGCAATATATCTAGACCTTCAGGAGTTGGGTGCTTCTGGTTCGTTTCAGAAGACTGTGGGAGCTCTTTGCCATCCGCGATGGCAATTACGACCAACGGCTCTCGGTATACATCGAATGGGAATAGCTCAAGGTGTGACGTGGGGGGAACCGCAAAGGTTAGGTCGTAAAGAACCATGCCGGTTGGGAACGCAAGTGGAGAGAACATATCTGTAAAATTAAAATGTCAGTCTATATCAGCTCATGGTATATTCCCTGGTATGTCTCCAATTGTCATGGCATACTTCTGTTTGGTCTTGAATCGGGACTGATATCCCCTAACCGAACCACATTCTCAGCTTGAAGTCTGGCAGCAAAGCTCAGAAATCGAGAGCGCTTGATTTTGCCAATTGGAAGAAGCAAGGCTCGCAGGCGCGCCGGCGCGATTGGAGACAAGGGGTCGACCCCCATCTTGTTGTCTGAGGGACACCGAGGAGGTGGTTTGCGATATCAGGCCCGCATCCACAGCAATATAAAAGGTGCCAATGTCGACGAGTCACGCGGCAGAGAGGGACCCAGACAAAGAGGAGGATTCCGCTGCAACAGAACAGCTTCAGTGACCGTCTGTATATTAAAATCAATGGGTGACTTGAGCTTGGCCAGTAAATCCCACTTCTCGAGGGCTCCTGAGGCCGTCGGTGGACCTTCAATAACATCATGACTCAGCAGCTGATCTAAGCCAGCTTATCGATAAGAATCTCTCCGCAGGCCCCGACGCCGCGAAGTGTCATTCCGACCATTCGAGCACTTTGTTTCTATCGCTTTTTTTTGTTGGACATTCTTCGGTTGGGGCATCGGACTCGCGGCCGCTATATCTTACTCGATCTGTCGGTCTTTTCTTGCCGCATTTTGCCTATCTCGCTTAACGAAAGCTGTTTGTTTATGCCCACATAATGCAATAGCCTAACGACCTATAATATACACCACGACCCGAGACACGACCTCGAAGATTTCTTTGCGAACTCCTTGAAATTTACTTCTAGACTTATATCACATTTATAGACTTCAAGATGGCTATGAATGTAGATTTTAACGCGCTGAAGGCGCGGACCATGGGATCGGGGGCGGATGAAGAAGCCGTGACAGTCGATACCAGAGGATTGATCTCGAAAGTTCTTGCTCGGTATTCCGGGAAATGGTATGTCTTACCCGGGTTATTCGGAATGTGTAGAAGTTGAATGCTGATTGCGGGGTCCAGGACTGTTCTACGAGAGATGATTCAAAACGCAGCTGATGCCTCCGCATCTAAAGTGACTATCAAATTTGAGACTTTACCGTCGACAACAGTGCCCTCACCAGCATCAACCGACCCTACCGCACTTCTTAAACATACTATCTCCAACCATACCCTCCGCCGTCTACTCATATCGAACAATGGCCTGCCATTTAGTGAAAAGGACTGGGCACGGTTAAAACGCATTGCGGACGGCAATCCAGACGAAACTAAGATTGGTGCTTTCGGTGTCGGATTTTACAGTGTCTTTGATGACTGCGAGGAGCCATTCGTATCCTCAGGTAACCAGGCTATGGCATTCTACTGGAAAGGAAATGGCCTATATACTCGGAGATTAGATCTAGGAGAGACCCCTAACAAGGATACAACATTCGTGCTGGATTACCGAAATGACTCTTCTCCAATACCATCCTTGATGCAACTTTGCCAGTTCTTGTCAAGCAGTTTGACATTTGTCGCTTTGGAAGAGATAGAGCTCCTATTGGACGACTGGAGCCTATTAAGACTATCGAAAAAGACCGCACCGGGCGTCAATGTACCCATTCCAAGAGATATCGAGACGCGGACCGCGGACGGTCTGATGAAGATCACCGGGATCACTCAAGAAATTGCTCAAGTGGATGCAGCATGGATGAGGATCGTGGAGTGGAATCCAAACGCAAGCTTGTTTCGCCTTGACAATCTTCGCGATACAACAAGCTCACTTCGCAGTTTCTTCTCGAAATTTACCGGGCAAGGTGCACCAGAAAAAGCAACCAATGCTCAGCAGGCAGAGCTTCCAGAGGAATCAAGCAACATGACTACTATGGTGACTGCAACTGTTTTCTTGCATATCAATACAGCGTCGATCCAGCCTTCAATTAGTTCTTCACTGAGCAAAGAGCTTGAAAGAGCTACGCGCAAACCTCCACCGAAAAGGGCCACTATCGCCATATTGACGCCTTCTTATGATGCTAATATTGCAACAGGGGCATCTGCCTCGCAGTCCGAAATTCTTGCATCCATCTTGCCAACGAAATCGGGGAGGATCTTTATTGGATTTCCTACCCAACAAACTACCGGTCTCAATGCCCACGTATCTGCGCCATCTGTTATCCCGACTGTTGAGCGAGAAAGTATCGATTTAAATACTCGCTATATCAGTAAATGGAATCTTGAGATGTTACGAGCGGTTGGTGTTGTTTGTCGCATTGCTTGGTCAGCAGAAATGTCGACGATCAAATCTAAAATCGCAGCCAAGCTCCCACCATCTCGCTCGAAGATCCGAAAGGAGGATATAGTTGACGTGCTTCCTGAAGCTATACACACTGCGAACCAGTTTGTCTTCCGCGAATCGACTCCCTCCTCCGTCCTGGGACAAACTATTGAAGATGCATTCTGGATGTGTAACAAGAACGCTTCCATCGAGATACTGTCGACTTGTGGTGTTATTCCAAGTCATCAAACTCGAATTGCCCCAAAAGATCTCAGCTTCATGGACTCCATTCCAGCCTTACCAGATGAATTTGTTAATAACTCAAAGGAGTTTGTCGAGAGATTGACTTCTTTTGGCCTGGTAACAGAGATCACAGTATCAGATATTAAACGTGAATTGGAGTCTAGCACTCTGCGGTCAAGCCAAATCGTCGAGTTCTTGACATGGCTCGGCCGCAAAACCGTGTCTGGTCAGCTTGATAAGCAGTCGGTTCAGAGCCTCCTCCGCGTTGCAGTTGCCAACGACGAGGACAAGGAAGGGCAGTCAACGCGTTTGATTATCTTTGCCGACATCACTAGCTTCTTGAATCCGCAGCGTATTCCGACCGATGTGCCAGTCCCATCATTGGTGATGCCCTTCCAATACACAAAGGCATTAAGTAAGCAGGAACTTGAAGGATTGGGATGGGTCGAGATGCATATAGTGCCATGGTTGCTTTGGCTTGTCAATAAGGCCGGAGACCGTGGTATTCTCGGCGCAGATCAAGATATCACACAAAACCCTTCTTTCGCTGGCCAGATTCTGCCAGTCCTGTCAAAATCATGGGAGACCCTTAGCCCGTCAGGCAAACAGACTGTTGTCAACGCTCTCCAAAGCCAGACTGTAATTCCGACCAAACTCGGGATGAAGCAGCCTGGCCAGACATATTTTGCGTCTGTGCGCCTATTTGATGATCTTCCAGTTGTCCACGGTCTCAACGGGGTTAAAGAGAAAGTTCTGGTCTCCTTAGGCGTCCGCAAAACAGTTGAGCTTGGCGTCATCTTCGATCGACTCATCAATACCACCGAGTCTGGCGATGCTAAGAGTGCCCCAGCACGCAAGTGGAACCATGTGGACTTAATTCGCTATCTCACATCCGTCCGTGAAGACATCCCTGCAAATGACATTCAAAGGCTCAAAAACACCAGCATCTGCACCGCTGAGAGCAAAAAGAATGCCAAGGCTACTCCTGGGTCTCGTTACAAGATATCCGAGCTTTATGAACCTAAGGATTCGCTGCGAGCTTTGGGTCTTCCAATCATCGAATGGCCGGGGGTATACAACAGCAACAGCAACGAAGGTCGATTTCTCTCAATGATGGGCTTGAAGACTCACCCGTCTGGATCTGAGCTAATTCGTTTAATGATTCTGAGTGATCAAGAGAAGGACTCTCCTCGCAAAGATAAGGCATTGGCTTACTTCATTACTGAATACCATACCAATGGCTATGATGCATTTGATATTGGCGCAGTGACAGTTCCATTCCTTCCAGTTGAGGGATCTGCAAGTCTGAGCACACCCAAGAAATGCTTCACGGATGATGGGGCATCGCTATTTGGTTTCTCAATCCTTCAGAAACGTCTTCATCCCCATGCTCTCAAGTTGGGTGTCAAGCCCCACCCCCCTATGTCAGAATGTCTTCAAATACTCGTCCGAAAGCCTCCAACCAGCCAGAAAGATGCAAGGGTCATCTTCAAGTATCTAGCAGGCAGAGTATCTGACCTTCACTCGCAGGACATAGAGCGTGTTGGAAATGCCCCTATCATTCCTATTGCCATAAAGGATTACTCCGAGAAGGGACCCCGAACCCGACTCGTTGCACCAAGATCTTGCTATCTTGGTGAAGGCGAAGACTACAAGGATATTTTTGACTTTGTAGACTTTGGACAAGAAGCTAATCTTTTCCTCATGGCTGTCGGATCACGAAGGGAGCCTACCAAGACTGAGATTGCAAGAATGCTTGTGAAAGAACCCGCCCGCGTCTCTTCTGCGTTCCAGAGCTCTGAGAAGTATTTGATGCTTCTGAGGACCCTCGCTGAGCATCTCCCCGTTCTTAAGAAAGATAAAGAGCTTTTCAGCGAGATGAAGAGGGCGAGATTTCTCCTTGCAAGCCGAGACATCCCCCCTCAAAAACAAGGTGGCAAAGCCGAAAAAGATCTTCTGGACCCTGATGATGATTTGGATATCAGGGAATGGAGTCTTTCACCCGCGAGAGAAATTGTCGTTGTCGACGATTTTCAAAGCTTTAATCTCTTCAAAGAGCATATACAGGCCGCACCGCAAGAGGAAACACTGGAGAATTTCTACGTTGCACTCGGCGCTGTTCCTTTGAGCACACTTGTCGAAGAGCAGGCGCGATTTGGTGGAGTGGCAGTTGACCAAAGTCTGGGAGTCAAACTTCACAAGATTATATTGGAACGTGCTCGGCTCTTCCTGCATGATCAACCCGCGGATGCGATCCAACACGGATCTCGATGGCTTGAGAACAGTTTCTCAGTGCAAGTAGTCAACTCCATTTCTCTTACTAGATCTCTTAAAGGTCGACGCGTGTCTCACACACAAAAGCGAAACGCCATTGTTGCACGTCTATCCAGCAACTGGGGTTTATGCATCTACCCGGGAAAATATGACCTGTACGAGATTAGCCAATCTCTAGTCCATCTCATCCTGAAGCGTCCAAAGCTTCACTCAACTCTGACGCTCGAAATGTTGCTGAAGACGGATCTCTTGGAACTTCGTGCCAGAGGATACAATGTGGAGCGTATTCTTCGACAAAAGGCTCAAGAGGCACGGATGGCCGAAGATAAACGACAAAAACAGCTGGAGGAAGAGAGACGTGTTCTGCAGGAGAGAGAAGCCGAGTGGGAGGCAGCTCAGGCTCAACGAACTAAAGAAGAACCACGAGAAGAGACCCAACCCAGATCACAGAATGTAATGCCTGGCGTTTTCCCTGAATCACCAAATAGCAAGCAACCAGCGGCAGAGACACAAATTGCCCCGACTGAACCTCCCATGCCAGACCGAGCTCCTCGAGGTCTTTTTGCGAACTTGACGAAACGGTTTGGCTTAGACGGAAACCGCTCGGGCTCGAACGCAGGCCAAGCCGAACAGTCTCAGTCCTTGCTCCCTGAGTCTTCAACTCCTCCACCACCGCCATATACTCCGACGGAGTCCCAACCGCCCCGCCCAGAGCAGCCTGTCAATGTCAGTTCCCCGCATCAACTGAACAGACAGCTCCTCTCTGCTGTACAGGCATGTCGCCCTCATGGATCATCAGATGTTTTCAGTCGACCGGAGGCAAATCAAATCTCAGAAAGCAAATCCTATTGTGATGAACGACCTAGTCATGATTTAGAGTTTGTTGCCACTCTCCCCAGCGGCGTCAATGTTTTGTTCGTTAGAACCATCACCGATCGATCTGCTTTCTTGGCGAATAATCGTGCTGGAATCAACATCTTTGCCTCGATCATTCTAAATTGCGGTTCAATCTTCTCGATGCGTGCGGACAGTCTAAGCATCTTCTATGACCCTGGCGGCAAGACGATCGCGTTCAACAGAGCGGGCAGCATCTTCTGCAATTATTTCTACTTTCAACAATTGCACGAACAACCCTTACTCCAAGGATCCAATGCTAATCGTACCGATGCAATTGTCTACTGGTGGGTGATCTTGTGCCATGAATTGGCGCATAACCTTGTGGGCGATCATAGCTCAGCACACAGTTACTACACAGAGAGTTTCGTGGCTCAGTACTTCCCCAAGGTGGCCACCATACTTGCCAGTCTCAATACTGTGGCTGCTGCGCCTACACCATGAAACATAATCCTTTGTACATAATATTGAAGCGTGATGAACCAATGCCTATTGCTATAAATGCATAGTATTTGGTAGATATAATATAGCATACTACGTAGTACATATTATACACGTACCAACTGAAAATGAATATGCGTCGCCACCCGAACTCATTCCGGCAGTACCCGCTTTTGACCTCGCCAACCTTAATTTTTCTTCCTTGCAACCTCGTTTTTCCCCTTCACAATCGCATTGTTGAACGCTCTTCCTCTTTCGTACATAACATACGACATTCTCAAGTACATACAATGAGCTTTTAATTTCCGTGCTCTTTTCCCGCGGAAAAAGTCTCGTCCGTTGTGAGAGGGGAATTCTTTGAACTGGTGCCACCGGAGCCCCATTTGGGCTATATCTGACTTCAGCAAAATTAGTCACCGGGTGGTTACGGACATCCAGGTACATATCCATTCTCTGAGGATCAAACTTATTTTCTTCGCATCTACGGTGTGAGCTGTGGGCATTCTCGTTTATATTTTTTCTTTCCTGGAGGATTCGTGCCTTTTATCTCATCATGGCGCCTTTGCTTGGCACGGATAACAACTGGAATGGTGGTGCGGCATGCTCATCTCATAAGCCCGAAAAACCATTGCCTCATTCCAAGAGTATCTTATATGTCGACGCATATGACTCGTTCTCTTACAATGTCGTTGCATTACTTGAGGAAACACTCGATGTCAAAGTTACTGTGATGACAATTGACTCGACCTGGCCGAATGGAAGTATGCATGAATTTTTGCGCCATTACGAAGCCATAGTTCTCGGTCCCGGACCTGGAAACCCCAATATTGCCGAAGATGTTGGAATCATGAAAGATATCTGGAATCTCCAAGATGCTGACTTACTCCCTGTTTTCGGTATCTGTCTTGGCTTTCAAAGTTTGTGTCTGCATTATGGCATTCCTATCGAAAGGCTTCCTTACCCGTTACATGGTCAAGTTCGACACATCACCACTGAAGCCAAGGATATATTTGAAAATATCCCTTCGCTTGAAGTTACACTTTATCATTCTCTCTATGCCGATCTTGGAGAGAAGGTTCAATCGCAACAGTTGCCCGTCAAAGATTTGGAGTTTTTGGCTTCATTGGTCCTTGAGGATGATATCACCTCAAATCACCAGATCCCAATGGCTGTTCGACATCGTCAAAAGCCGTTCTGGGGCGTTCAATTTCATCCCGAATCGTGCAAGTCAGAGAGAGAAGCTTGTGGGATGTTATTAAGAAATTGGTGGCAAATGGCTCTGAAATACAACAAAATCTCTGGTCGCGGTGGATATGGCCCGCTGCCGACAGCAATTATTACTCCCCATGAAGATACCACATCATTTCCGAGCATTGCCTATGACATGATGAAATGGAGCTCTGCCACCTCTGCATGCTCCGCGCATCGTGTCTCTGCTCGAGGTACGCTCAGTACTGAGGCGATCAGTGACATGTTTAATGCCCCTGGCTCTCCAACAGTGCTATTTCAATCCAACGGCCGATATAGCATTATCTCGGTCCCAAGTGATGGGGCTTGGAGGTTCGAATACTATATTGACACAAGCGTGATCAAGATGTATCAACTGCATGGCGAGAAGCAACTTATCGAGAAAAGCGTTTCTGTGGATCAGTTATGGGATGCCTTGCGCTATCTGATAGAATTGAAGAAAGTCGACTGTGGAAGTTTACAGATTCCCTTCTGGGGCGGCTTTCTTGGTTACTTCTCTTACGAGCTTGGCCTGGCTTGTCTACCACATTCTCACGCCCATGATTCATCATCACAAACACCCACTTCTAACCCCGACACTGAAAAATCCCCAGAGGGTCCACCGGATGTTAGCCTGCTTTGGTGTGAACGAAGTATCGTCATTGATAATGAAACCGGTGACATTGTCATTCAATCGATAATCGAGTCCGATGATCTACCTGCCGGCTGGCTTGATCAAACCTTACAGCTCTTACAAGAGAGTGCTCATGGTACGCAGAATGATTTAGAAGACGATGCCGCTTTTCTGGACCCCATTCTCTGCGAGGGTATCCATCTGAACCCAGAAGAAGAATCATATAAGCAGAAAATCGAAGCTTGCCAGGCGCAGCTCGAAGCCGGCGAGTCATATGAGCTATGTCTTACAGGCGAAACATTGATTTCGCTTCCCACGCCAACTCGACAGACTGATCGACTTGAGTTTCCATGGAAATTGTACAAGAAGTTGCGAAAGTACAACCCAGCTGCATTCAGTGCCTTTGGTGACCTAGGAAACACAAAGATTGTCAGCAGCAGTCCGGAATGTTTCCTTAATTGGGATCGCGCTTCCATGCTTGAAATGAAGCCAATGAAAGGTACCGTGAGGAAATCACCCGAGATGACATTAGAGAAGGCCAAGGCCATCCTAGGATCTACGAAAGAAATGGCCGAGAATCTGATGATTGCCGACCTCATTCGCCATGATCTATACGGTATCTGTGGTTCTGGTGGCGTTCACGTTGAGAAGTTACTCGAGGTTGAGGATCACGGCCGAGTCTATCAGATGATTACCCATGTTAAGGGCAAAGTCAATCCTGAAAAACTAGGATGCTCTGTCCGACACATGCCTCAACTCAAAACCTCAAATATGGCCGTCCATGGTCTCACGGCTCTTCAGCGATGTCTCCCGCCGGGTTCTATGACAGGAGCACCTAAAGAACGCTCTTGCATGCACCTTCAAGCCATTGAGGCGCGGAAGCGCGGAATCTACTCCGGTGTCATGGGTTACCTTGACCTAGGCGGTGGTGGAAGCTTCTCAGTATTGATTCGTACTGCTTTTACCTGCAGCTCGACAGAAGATACTGGTCGACAGGTATGGAGGATTGGTGCTGGTGGTGCTGTCACTACTCTGAGTACTGCTGAAGGCGAGTGGCAGGAAATGCTGACCAAACTGCGCACTGTGCAAAATGTCTTCCGACCTTCGCGCGCTGTCTGACCTGGTGGTTGCGATGATGTCGGTATATTCTCGCTTTTCATTTTGCTCATTTTACATCTTTATCACCTTTCACAGGATCACGGAGCACTCTAAATGTGCATTCAACACCCGGATCTATGAGTGGGCTGGTGAGATTCATTCAACATATAGCGTTGGAGTTGGGGTTTTTCTTATAGACATATATCACGTACTAGAACAAACATATTTGTCAATAGCAACTAAAATAGATATGTTCTTGGAAGTCTTAGTACTGAAGTAGAGGAGTGAAGGATAGCTTTACGGTGACACTTATACTATTTGGAGTCCGCGGTATCCTTATACTAGACAACCATCAAGTAGGAATATTAGTAAACCTTCTTCTAGTAGACAATTCTATAATATATTAATTACTCAAAGTACGGTTCTGTAAATTCTGAGTAGATGTTAATATCGTTAACTGAAATCAAAGGGAATTAAAAAGATCGACTTCTGATTGTTGTAGCTTTAAACTCGGCATCGGCCGTGCGCAAACAGTCTAAACGCTTTTTCTCCGCTTCAACTCTCCGCCCTTCTTTATCTCAACCTCAAAAACTTCGCGCAACATCCCATTTCTAGTCCAAGCTCGAAGCAACACCCAAGACTAGCTCGAGACCGAAACCGACGCGATAGTTTCAAGCTTCTCATGGCAGGCCAAGATGCCTCAATGGAGGAGATCCTCTGGCGCTCTCCCCCGCACGTTCAGATGATGGGTGGTTACCTGCACTCCAACAACAGTAAGTGCTACGCGCAGTCGCAATTGGTCTCCAAACATCCTAGTAACATTTTCTTCTTCTTCTAAAAGTCTTATTCTACTTCGCCGAATCACCTTTCTTTGACCCAACCTCGAATAATGCTTCCCTCGCCATTCAAGCAAATTACAACGAAGCTTTCCGCCATTTTGTCGAGACGCGTGAGGCATTCGAAGATAGGTTAAAGACAATGTCTGGTCTCGAATTCATCGTGTCATATGACCCGTTACAAGCCGCAGCGCAATCCGACGGACGCTTTGCCCATGAACCGTCTAATATATGGGTAATTCGGAAGCAGAGTCGACGGAAGCGCAATGGAATGGACGACGAAGTTACCGTGATGTCAACATATTTTGTCGTTGGTGATTGCATTTATATGGCACCGTCTGTTGCAAGTATAGTTGGAAACCGAATTGTACGTCCTTTGCCCAGTCAAATCTAGACATAAGGCCAAAACAACACGCTAACATTAAATCTTTTTCATAGTTATCCGCCGTCACATCTCTAACCCGCCTCATGAAAACCGCTTCGACTTTACCCAATTTCACCCCATCACACGGACACACATATCTACCACCAACAGCCCGTACCACGGAACCAGGCCAACAAACCTCTCAACAAAGCAAAGAGAACACGCCCATGCCGGAACTCGCCTCCCAAACACAATCCAGCACAGAAGCACCATCTACCAGATCAGGACTGGGTATATCAAATACCAATTCCAGTTACCAAGATACCCGCAGTCTAGCCGAAGCATTCAATCTATACACTCGCTACGGAGACGAATTCATGGACGAGAATCCTCTACAGGGTGAACCTGGCTCATTTATCCTGTCTAGGAACGCAGGTGATAATGAGCGTGGGAATAAGAATACATCGAAGCCGGGTACTTTGCCGGTAACAGCAAATACGCCTGTTCCTGGACGAGTATCGACGCCGCAGGTTCGTGTTGATACACCTGGGAAAGCTTCGGATAAGAGTAATTCTCCGCCCAGTTCTGGTGATAATAAGGGGAAGAAGAAGAGTCGTGTTGTGAACTGAGTTTGTTTTTTGATACCCTTATAATGATAGATGTGGTTGTTAAGAGCGTGAAACATGATCTGGCTTATATTTTCATAAAAGTGAAGATAATAGATGAATCTTTTGTTTTCCCGTAGTTCAATCTCAGTCGTAGCATGAGGTCAAGTTTGATATTCTACTCATGACGCCGAATACACTAGACATCATTGCGACAGTCAACTGTACAGTCACTACGCAATGAGTCATCCACCTGGGTACTACCCAAGTATCTAGGTTGAAGTCCATCTGACCTTCCCTTCTTCTCATCCATCTCTGTTTTCTTTCAGCTTCCCTGTGTTTGAGTACTAGTCCTATTCACCTTCACTGCTTCTGCTATTGCACACTTTTTTGCAATCATTTCAACCTTCACTCACTGTTATTGAGACCTCCAATTTGCTCGACATACAAGTGTCCAGTCATCCAGGTGGCTATCGATTTTGGTTGCACTCACCAATACTGCGTCTATCATCAAAAGGCTTCAACTCTGGTCGTAAGAATCTCGAGTTCGCACCGAGAATACTTTCTTTGCAGTTTCACTTCACTAATAACTGACAGCACAAACCAAAAGTATAAATCAATACCGGGTTTTATTTCCGAGTCGATAGCTACTCGAGCACCATCATGGCGAGTTCCGATTCACATTGGACCGCACTTCGAGAGATGGCACTTATTTCTGTCGCGAAATATGGCCAGATGAGGATTTGTCCATGTCGCAGACCAATATTAGCAAGTATGCAGAATGGCGTGGTTTAATGGCGCTGCTCAACTATCTTCCACCTGAAGGTGTGGATGCCTTGGCTCGAGATATTGTGGTTCACTCTCAAACCAAAGAAAACTGCGTCAGCCTCTACAATATAATCAAAGGATCTCTTCTTGATCCAAGTAAGTCCACCGAACTTTAGCTCCCTATCTTCAGTTTTGCTCGGAAAATAACTGATTTTGGAATCTCATATAGTGCAAGACTGCTCATATGATAATGATCTCCGAAGCAGATGCTCCACACCCGCAACGTCGTCCAGTCTTGCCATATCCCATGAACTTAACCAGCATCCATGGATCACAAGAGATCGGCCAGAAAGCTTTCAAAAATCAGTGCTTATTCGAGACAGAGTGCACTGTGCTATCACGGGTGCTACAACTGAGGAATACAAATATTCGCAGAATCTGCCTCAAGGTTATCCATCAACAGAGGAACTCGAGGTAGCGCATATTCTACCACGTGGATTTTTGCTAGGCGTAAATCAATCCATCTTTCCCTGATCTAAACTATACTATCTATACTAACTAGGGAATTAAATAGGATCCCGATGTCGCCTTGGTACGATGGGTCATCCTGACCAGTTATTTCCCGGGTCTTGTGAAGTTTGGATTGAAACCTGCACATTTTGATACGTCCTTCAGTGGTGTTCTTCTCGCATGGGAATTCCGCTAGTCATTTAAAAGATGGCTAGCTGCTTTTCAAGCATTGGTAAGTCGTTCTTGATTACAGTAAAGAATTCTCTCAACCTTTTGATTTGTTTGAAATACTATTCTAACTTACCCGAATTCTAGCCAAGTGCTCCGAATGCATATTCCTTTCTTTGCTTCAAGGGGGCAACAACCGATGTACTCTCATTCCAATCGTCTACCTGGGATGATTCTTAAGGAGACCACACTATCGCTAGTATTCAATAGATGGTACAAGTCCAAATTAATAGTATTTAATGCCTTTTGACTGTTTCTTTTGCGGCGTTGCAAACGATATCCTTCCATAGGCTTTGATAAAGAAATTTGGCTCTTCATGTTCAATGCCGTCATTGAACATGAAGATACCCATTTTGTGGGCTGGTACCGGTCAGGTCTTCAATTCTGATGCTTTAATATGGTACACTGGCAGAACTTACTACTATTAGAGTCCCTAATTTCGGACCACGGATATCTTCTAAGTCCTATCCATAGTGATAATTCTGGATTGGATTGTTCTTCGTGGTACAAATTGAAAGTACATTGGTTCAATTATTCATGCTAGTAGTCAAATATGCCATTATAGTCCAGAGAATATATTCATTTTCTTCAAATAAAGTCTAGTCCGAATAGCAAAAGACCCCTCTTTTAAAATAGAAGTGTGTGGACATACTTTTATTTCGGACATTGAACGTAGAGTCCCTCACTAAACCGGAAGAACCAGGACGAGCCATCATTCTATGACCAGCAGAGCGATTTCACAGCGCGGATTAAACGCCAGTCAAACATATCCTGATGCTATACATAGTACGTCAGAGAGTAATCAGTGGATGTGATTAACCTCTACGAAATGGTGGGTCGTGGAAGCGCCTACGCTAATGCAGGAGAGTAAGAGCCGCGCAGAGGATGAACTTTAGAAGTTCAATCTGAAACGCTCAACAACCTTCAAATATTTCCTAATTATAGAAAATTGGACAATCGGCAACCTATTTAACCATGTCAAATATTCCTGGGGGTCTGAAGTAGAAATCAAATCTTTTAACTCATAAGCTACCGATTTGACTATCAACCTTTCAACGCGTGCTCAAAGTTTCCTGGTCTCTAGTTCTTTCATATTTGAAAATGGGCACGAGTGGTCTCAGATTCTGGCAGAAAGGAACCAAAAGGAACACCAAGGCAAAACCTCTCACACACTATGACTATACAATCGGATGGATCTCTCCACTTGAAGTCGATCTCATAGCAGCACTCGAGATGTTGGATGAAAAGCATGGCAAACTACCTCAATCCCCAGCAGATCCTAACGTCTATCACTTTGGTAGTATCGCTGGCCACAATATCATTATGGTCGGTCTCCAACGACCCGGAAATTCTGAAGCAGCCATTGTCACTGCTCAAATGCGCATCACTTTCCCAAATATTCGACTCAATCTCTTAGTTGGTATTGGGGGCGGAGTCCCGGTACGAACTGAACAGGGAATGATTCGACTCGGCCATATCGTGGTCAGTAAGCCCGTTGGCCAGTACTCTGGCACTATACAATATGAACGTGGAAAATCCGAGGTTGGAGGATTCCTTCGTTATGGATTTCTGCCACCACCGCCACCAGTTCTCTTGTTAGCTGCGCAGTCTCTCGCAGCCCACCGAGCGCGTAAACGACATGATCCATTGATCGAGAATATCCAACGCATTGATACAAGTGATCCCAGACTACATCGCTACAGATATCCTGGAGCCGATAAAGACCTTCTCTCCCCAGCCTTGTATCATCATGGCCAAGAAAGGATATCTTGCGTGGAGAGTGATTATGACTGTGATATGAGGCAACGGATTCCCAAAAGTTCTGTCAGCAACATTCCCGACATCTTAGTCCATAGAGGAACGATTGCTTCTGGGGAATTTCCTGTGATGAATGGCGAGGAGCGTGATCAAATAGGGAAGCAATATGGGGCACTTTGCTTCGAAAGAGAAGCTGCTGGAGCATCAAGTAGCTTTCCTTGTCTCGTTATTAGAGGCATATCTAATTATTGCGACTCCCATCAAGATAATCGATGGCACGGTTTTGCCTCTGCGGCTGCGGCTGCTTATGCCCGGGAATTGTTTTTTCACATGCCTGTATATCAAATGAAGAAATAGGAGGGAGTTGATTGTAATTATATTGCGAGAAATTTTAGTTGAACTTGATTTGGATCCAACCACTCTTGTATCTACATAACTTGGTAAATTGTAATGGGAGTGGTATAGAACAGGGGAGTATATTCCCATCCACGAATTGGGCAGCACTTCAATCTGGAGTGGCTCCCATGCCCATGGGGAGGTTGGATTGGAATATCAGCTGGGATTATTGAATATATCTGAGTGTAAGACATTAATGAGTGTCACGCGGGTCTCATAGAATGGTTATCTGAATGATCATTCCGGATAGGATTCAGTAAGCATCATAATATAGCGACGATCCTTCCCTATACTGACTGATATTTAAGAATAGTATTGAGTCAAAGATGGACCTTGGAACTGGTAGTTCTTAAAACTTGAATAAACCCCAGTGGAGCCAAGTTGAAAGAAACCAGTTTTGATCGACCAGTCGGACGTCTCAACCAGCCAGCGTGCTTTTTTGGAGTCACCAATTTATCTTATCGCGGTGGAACCTTCCATTGAAAGGGTGCTTCTTTTCAGCTGGACACGTCACTAAGAACTTCAACCTCAATATATTTTGGAGAGTTCTCTCTGTGTCTACTTCTACTCTGTTCTTGTTCATACATATACTGCACAATCTCATTCATCATGACCCAAGCTCAGGATAAGCCCGCAGTGGTCTGTGTATTGTGAGTCAATCATTCTCCTTTCCCGCCGATCTCCCCGCGACCTCAATATATATCCTCAACAACACACCCCAAGTCTCGACGAGACAAAGAGATTATCTCCACCTCAACAAGAGATGTCCATGGAATGACACAAACTAACAGAAACTCTCTAGCTGCGGTGCCACACCAGGTAATCAACCAGTCCACCTGGAAGCCGCACGAACCCTCGCCCAAGAATTCCACAAGAATAATGTCCAACTTGTATACGGCGGCGGTACAACCGGCCTAATGGGTGAAATAGCCCGAACTCTTGTGTCTCTCTCCGGACCAAAAGCAGTCCACGGCATCATCCCACGAGCTCTCGTCAAAGTCTCCAACAAGAGCAGCAACGGTAACGGCACCTCAGAGCAAACAAACGGCGAAGGCAAAGTCGCCGAGCGAGTTATTTCAAGCGACATTGAAGAAACAGGTATTCCCGAGTCAGAATACGGAGTCACGACTATCGTACCGGATATGCATACGCGTAAGCGCCTAATGGCTACGAAGGTTATGGAAGGTGGCAAGGGTTCTGGATTTGTTTCTTTGGCTGGTGGATTTGGAACCATTGAAGAAGTTATGGAGATGACTACTTGGAATCAACTTGGTATTCACCGGGTAGGTGTGGTATTGGTTAATATCAATGGATACTGGGATGGGTTGTTGGCTTGGGTGCGTAATGCAGTCGAGGCTGGATTTATTAGTTCTGAGAATGGTTCTATCTTGGCTGAGGCGAGTGATGTTACACAAGTTTGGCCGAAATTGTTGGAGTATCAGGTTAGTCGGGATCGGATGCAGTTGAATTGGGGTCAAGAGTAAACTTGAAGATACATTTGGATCGGGATATATTACATAGATCCATACATTGCGCAAGGAGCTTAGGTTTCTGAATTCTCTAGGGCTTTCTTTCGGGTTACATTTTTCTTCTTCTTTATTTTGTGTTTTCCTTGGTGTTCTACTTCTCTCCGTGTTTCGGTCTTTCGGTATAGGTTTTAGTACCATGGACGGCTCTACGAGTAGACAATAGAGTGGAATCAATCATAAGCTTCTTGAAAGAAACAAAACGAAGAAAAAGAGTCACAGCATAAGCAAAGATTTCATGTCTATGCGAATCATTAAAAAGTCAAGAAATTTATGAGTCGACCTCCATGGTCTCCTCTCCAGCACCCTCTGCTCGCTCAAGAGCCTCCAGCAAAGGCACTGTCTCCTGACCCTCATACAGCTTGAAGCTCTCAATACGACCCTTTGATCCCTCAGGCGCCAATCCAACCACACCAACCGAAGTATTATCCACTGTAAGCTCCTTATCCTGCGAGAGGGTCTCTTTGAGAGCTCGCAAGCCGTGGGTAATCAGCTCATCACGGCTGGTATCGGCAAACTTATCAAGATTCCGTTCGAGGTATGTACGAGCCATTTGAGAACGAGCACCGATAGCACAGGCAACCATCTCATTTGTCAGACCGGAGGGCTGGAACTCAAACAAATGCGGACCGGCCTCATCGACACCAGCCACCAATAGGCCCACGCCGTAAGGTCGTTTTCCATACTGCTGCGTGTTGATCTGTGCCCGGTCACCAATTTGCGTAACAATACGGTCCAGCGGAATTGGTCGGCCATAGGTCATCTTAGAACCGAGCGATTGCTGCTTCATGAAGTTGGAGAGGACTCGGGCGTCGGAGGCCAGACCTGCGATGGCAATGGCCATATGGGAATCGATCTCGATGACCTTCTTCTGATAAGAGGAGAGTTCTTCGGCATTGCGCTATTTTTAAACAAGGTAGAGGTTAGTAGAGTATCATGGAGGGGAGCTGATGAGAAAACGAACCTTGAGGCCGACCAGCACTACATGTGTCTTGTTCACCAATCCAACAACCACGGATCCTTGCTTCACTGCTTCCTGTGCGTATTCAACCTGGAATATCCGCCCTTGTGGGGAGCTTCATGGCATCTTGTTAGAGCTGATTGTTAATCGCAAAGTGGTCGGGGTAGGTCTTGTTCTTACAAGGTGACGGCATCGTTATCGTAGTTGTTTCTGAACATCGCGAAAGAAAGAGACTAAACTATCTCAGAAATATAGATTTTCAAAGAATGAAATCTCACAATCGGATAAGGAGGGGAAAAGAGAAAGCACAACAGAGAAAGGGACTCGAAAGCGGAGATGGGGGAAGCTGAGCCAGGCAGTTGAAGGTGACGCGGTGTGAAGCATCGAGCTCTCGTTGCCTGAGGCCACAACACCCAGTGACCTTCAGCGCAGGCGGCAACGTCACTCATTCCGCTCTTCTCCAAGCAGCTCTCTTTTCTCCCCCTCGATCCCTGTCAATGGGGTTGTCATCCCTCAACTACTGCTGTAACCCCTCTATCTGATACTTGCGCCGTCACCACATCACTCAAATTCCTCTCTCCGCGACACCCGAACGGGCCTCGGTGACCGCAATCATGGCAGCTGGTCTTAAGACTATTATCGCGCTTTCGTTTGTACGCAGAATCAGCTCTGTTAACTCACCTTGGTGGAAGAATGAAGACATGCTGACATGAACTAGGTGCTTGCGATCGGATTCCTCCTCGTTATCCTCTCCTCCGCGCTATGGCATAAATACTGGCCTTTGTTGGTCGTAGCCATCTATATCATTGCGCCACTCCCCAATTGGATCTGTGGACGATGTGCCAACCCGGATGATTTTATGGACAGCTCGAGTAATGCAGCGATGGACTTTGGGCGGTTCATGACTGGGTTCTTGGTTCTGACTGGTATTGGTGAGTTGCTCCTCTTCTCATTGCGTCACTTTGCCTATCAGCCATTTCATTGGAATACTTGGAAACAATTATGGAAGATATTGTACCATTTCCCTCGAAGGCTGTTCATTTGTTTTTGACTCAACGATGTGATTGCGGTTGTTCTTAAGCCATTGCTAATACCCACTTCTAGCCCTCCCCGTAGTTCTAGCCCACAGCGGAGCGATTGAGATCCCAGCCATGATCATGTCCATCTTTGGTGGTCTGTTAATTTACGGAACTATCATCAGCTTCTCTATGTTCTTCCAGGAGCAAGAAGAGTTTTGATTGCGAATTACGGCTTCATGGTTTGGTACAGCCGGTCCTATCTTTCGTTCCTTGAAGGACAAAGAGAGACCCTCTTTGTGCATTCCATTAGCTTTCATGATGATTTCCTTTACGCGATTAGTTTGATTTTCATGTATTGACAATATACTTCAAATGAGTGCTGGAACTGGGTTCAGTCTCAACTTGCCATACCTATAGCTCGCATTGCGTTAATTACGATACTCTGGATGGTTTTTGACACAGTGTATATATATGACTATTCATTTTGATTTTATTTTCATCGATTCTCTATGTACAGTAGATACATATACAGTATGCATGATTTCATCGAACTGTACAAAGCTGGACAATCCACGTGACTGCGCGCGTCCAGGCGCGTCGGCGGGCTTGCAGAATGCCACTGCTTGACCGCCCACTTCAACAACACCACAAAGATGAATGCGAGGGTATTCCAACCTCTGAAGTCTCGAAAATGAACGTCTGGTCAGGGTCTATTACCTTAGATCCAGACCGGCTATTAGAAGGTAACCTCATGAACACGGATGCCTCTTATACAGTCTGCTGACCTGCCAGGAATCCACTTGATTGACCCGACGTCACATTGGCAATGCGATGTATCCAAAGATAGCAAACTCGAACTTCGAAGCTTCGTGAACCCAGCATTAATCCCACTTCATGCCCGCGTTGGTCCCAATCTCGAACTGCACGCACCAAACCCAACAACTTCACAATGGCTTCAGCGCAAATTGACCGGCGCAATCTGGCTGAACGAAGATGATCTGGACCTACACCAGTCATTACAATGTCCTGTTGGCCTTTTGGTCGGCGTAAGTGGCAGTACAATAAGAAAAACCGGTGCTGTTACTTCAGACTTCTTGATATATGGTGTGTTATCCAGCGCAACATCTTGTACGCGGCCACCCACGCCTCCACGATCGTCACCATCAGAGCCAAACAATACGCAGAATTCAGCAACAAAGCCCTATGAACTGCGGGTGTATGCAGCTCCTCTCTCGACGACCCTACTCACGCAAGCCCGAGCCTTCCCTTCCCCACCACAGAGCTCTAGCGGCGAACATGGCCCTGCCCCTGCAGAGTTCCTCCCAGATATAAGCTCGCCGAGCCCTAAACGGAAACGAGTAGCAACACTCTTTGAGAGCGCAGCACAACACCACAGACGCGTTCGTCAAAGAGGCGGCGAAGCCGTCTCACAAATGATGGCGCCGTCAAGACCAAATTCCTCATCGCAAAACATCTCCTCGCTTCGTATAAAGCGAGAACCCGAGGATGACCAGCCAGGTCTACCAAGTCTTGACCGCATTGCTGCTCGCAGATCACGATCTGTGTCCATTGGAGCAAATTTACACCGACAGGGTAGTTTCCGCAGTGCTCGGGGTATGAACCCCAGTGCCAACGCTGATCCAACAAAGCGTGCAACAACGCCAAATCCATTTCTGGATCCGGGTTCTCGTCGTGGATCACAATCGCAATCCCAGCAAATCCAACCACCGTCCGCATTGTCATCCTTCATGGAGGAAGAAAAACCTATCACAACGACACCTTCATCCCCGCCGAAGAACCCCGATACTATCATCGCGGAAAACAAAAACCTCATCACAAGAACGATTCTCACTTGTATGCGGCTCTACGGCTTCCACCGTTCCAACACGAAGTCATCGAACAAAGCAGCTGCAGGCGCTGGGGATCCAGATCCAGAAGGATCAAATGCGACTCCAGCGCCGGAGGTATTACGTGCAGAGACACCAGCTCCTAGTGCCTCAGCTGATGACGATGAGTTTAAGACAATGTATCACGTTACTTATAAAGCAGCCGCATTTGCCTTGCGCAAATACCTGAAAGATCCGGCGGTGACTGGTTGTTCTCCTTTACTTTTGGAGAAAGGTAAAGCGATGACATGCATTGATGAGCTACTTCGAATCTTCTGTGAAGATCATTGAAGGAATCCTTCATCGAAATATCATGCTATGCCTATGCTATGACTTACGAATTGATGTACATACTCATTTGGATTGGCGTTAGTGTTGAAAGGGCTATTTTGTCAGGAGTCATGTTCAGGTACCTTGCATAATTACTTAGCAATCATTTTTTTTGTTCATGTCAACATGCAGATATCTTTCGGTAGACCTCCATCTCAGTCTACAGCGCCTTTAAATATAATATCAGAGTTACCACGGAGAACAGACAAAAACATTAAAATCATAGAATAATTGATCGACGCTAAGCTCCAACAGACAAATCAAAGAAGCGAACATCAGAACTTAAATCCATCATGTCCACGCATAAAGTACAAAAATATAATCCATTTCGCTCGTCTTGCATAACCCAGTTGAGTCCGTCACTATAAACTCACTACAATGCAAGATTGTAGGTATAGTCGTCCTCGATATTCTGCGAAACCCATAGAACGATTGAACTACCGAAATCAGTATACGTGAGTATAAGTGTCATGGGGAAATACTTTACATACCTCAGCATAACCAATCCATTAGCAACGACATTCGCAATACCAAAGTAAAGCGTTTGAATGGGATAATCCTTAATAAGATATTTGAGGACCATAACCGTCTGAAAAAGTCAGTATCATATAATTCCTAATCTTCAAACACAATCCCCTCCACACCCCTTTAAAAAAGAAAGTGGGAAAAAGGATTCCCCCCCCCCCAATGCAATATCCCATGGAAGAGAATGAATATGAATCGCATATGCACTTACCACACTACCAGCAAGACCGCCCGCCAAAAGCGCAAATCCAAGGAAAAGCACAAAACGCGCTTTCCAAGCAACTCCACTCCCACTATAACTAAAACTATCCGCCTGAAGCCGCGACTTCTCAATCGAATTGATAACCAACATTCCTAGCGCCGAGCAAATCCCCGGAATCCAGTCGACGAATTGAATATGCACGTCTGATCCATTGCGGGGACTATGCGAGAAAGATGCGACGTCAATCAGGAAGAAGAATCCCGCGGCGAACTATTCGAGTAGATGTGGTGTGTTAGTGGGATCTTGGTTTTGGGGGGATGTCGCTGCGGCCTGGTTGGGTGGAACTGGACCGGATGGGATGGACTCACCAGTGCGCCGGAGGTGTAGACTCCTGTGTTTCGGACGGCGGAGTTGTTGAGCCACTCTGGCTTTGAGAAGCGGAAGAGACGGTTGCTTGAGACGTCCATGGTGATTGGGTAGTTGTGTTGGTTGTTGGTGTTGGTGATGGAGCTTAGCTGCGGTTGCGATGACGGAGGGATTGCCGGGCGGTGAGAGTAGTATAGCATAAGTTTGAAACAATCTGCTGGCTGCTTTTACATACCGCTTTTGGATTATACTATCATTCCTTTACGTTTTTATATGGCAGAAAGAACAGCAGAAAGAAGGGTAGTTTCAAACTAATGTTCGGGCACTGTACGTACTAGCCCTAAGTATCCAAATTTCCAAATTGGTAGTCACTCACTACTTACCATCACCAACCAACTCATTGCTACTGACTAAATGCATTCGACCGGTCTCTATTTAATGTAACTCTGTCTAATCAAGAATTTCTGTGCATTTTCCCCAAATTCCCAATCATGGCGGCTATCAGATGATGGGCACTCCCGAAATGCTCTAAACTCTGTGATGAATGAATGAAATACAGCTGGGCCGAATTTGATGCTACGCCTGATGGGATATGTCTGAACAGCTGATGGAATAAAGCGAGACTCTTGGAGAAGACTTGTAAATACCCAACTCTGGGATCTCCGTCTGTATTTAACTAACGGTGATATGGGGTATAGGTATAATCCCTTCTTCTGGGTTTGTCAGACCTGACGTTATCAGGATCCTTTCTTCTCACACGCCCACTATCGTCATCGTTGGCAATATAGCTCACTCCATCAGAGGAACTATCTTCTGTCCTTTTATCTCGACGAGACTTGGAGCTTCCGTCGCCAATATTCAGATCGAAATCGCCTTCGTCGGCAGTGCGAATATTGATGGATTTCCCTTCCCCAGATTCCGAGGAAAATCTAAGAGTCATGCCATCCAGTACCAAAGTCATAGGCTTCGCTTCAGATGCCTCACCTGATGTAGTGGATTCGCTTTCTTTTGCATGCGTTTGGGAATCGGGGACTGCTTTGGCGCTTGATGCATCTGGGGAATATCTCCTGTACTCGTAATCCCTCTCATCAACATAAGCCTTTCCTCTACGCCGGCGGCGGGAATCTGCCATCGCAATTTGAGCATCGTGATCAGGGCCATAATATGATTTCATCTGTCTTCGATTGCGCTGTTCGGGATCGTAGTCCAGAACGAAAGGCTCCGAGGCCAATGGTCCCTTATATTCGTAATCTCTTTCATCCCGATAGGCCTTTTCTCTATGCTGACGGCGAGGATTCGCCACGGCAAGTTGAGCACCACGATTAACTCCATGAAAAGATTTCGTCTGTCTTCGATCGTGCTCTTCGGGATCATCATCTGGAACAAAAGGCTCTGAGGCCCATGATAATGGATTTGTGGCGGATTGGGTACCTATAGGTCTGGGATCCATAGGGGTCATATCTTGATGTATCTTTGGAGCAAGCTTGCGTACTTGAGCTGGTGGCATCCGATGGCGGAAAATGGCCTCTCTGTCTTCTATCCTTTGTTCCTCACTTTCTCCAAAGGCTCGAAGCTCTCGGTCAGATTTTATATCTGCACGCTCGCGAGCTCTGCTAACTCGAGATTGTTCGGCACGTCCTGAGCCCTCGTTGTCATCCAGGTCTGAAAAAGGACCATCCAGGGAGGCAGCTCGCGGGCCTTGTCTCGAATCAAGATTCGAATTGGACCCGTATCTCCGACCGCCGAAAGGATAGTATGGAGTACCGGACTCAGACTGCTCGTTTTCTGACACATACTCAGATTCATCTCGGGGTTCATGATCAGAAATGTAGCGCTCGGGGGCTTTGAATTTCTTAGAGCGATGGGACTCCGAGCCTGCTTGTGATACATGTTGGTCATGATATACAGTATTCGAATGTCGCCGGGATGGCTGGACGAATGGGTTGTATAGTGCCTCGGCACCGGGGATATCAGATCGTGGTCCTGTAGAAACAGTCTCGCCTACTGATTCCCCATAATTAATGAACGTGGAAGTATCAGCGTCGGCATAGGTTAGACGATGCGATGAACCTCTGCCCATGAGTTCTTCTATAGCCCTTCTCTCCTTGTCCGACTCTGATTGTAGATAAGACTGCACTTGAGAAGATGGGATATCAGCCGCGGTGTTTGCTATATGCGCTTGTCCGTCCACGGAGTTCACATATCCCTCTATGTCTTCCCGGTTTTCTTCTGTCTGAAATTCAGATCCCTGCGGAACGGATTCATCTGGCCCATCGCTCCGGCTCGGATTAAGGTGATCGTTGATAGAGCCTTCGCTAAAATCAAGAGACAGCGAAGATTCCAAACTACCACCAGCTGTACTCTGAGCGCGAGCAAGCCCATCGTCAACTTCTTTCTCATTGACATCCTCATCATCAGGACTTGGCAAAACGAAAAGGGCCAGTTGCTGAAGATGTCTCGCTAGATGCTGTTGGAAACGAATTGGACTCGAAATAGGTGGCTTTTTGCACAGTGGGCATTTCTGAGGAGAAGATATTGACCGTTCTGACAATTTGGAGATGAGTTCTTTCTGGACTTCTGTGAGGTCTTTCTTATGGAACTGTTCGACGTGATCAAGGAAGAGTAACTCAGTCTGGAACAAAGAGGAACAGTCGTTACAGAACCATTCTCGTCGATGAAATTGTCGTTCATGCTCTGCCCACTCAGTGTAACTATCGTAAAGCTGATTTGGTTTAGCACAGTCACCAAATGTGCATATATACGGCCTCAAGTCTCCGTAAACGTGATACTTCCAGTCTTCAATGGTCTCAAAGATGACTGCCTGGTAGCAGTAAGGACAGAAAATAGCTGTTGAATTTGATGGCTCTTCAGTACCTGCTAGTGCTCGTCGACGTGGAGGTGGTGGTACTCTAATAGTTTCTTTTTGTTCCCCAGTGGTGGATGTCGCTGCCGAGAACCTCGTTCGTCCTGATTCAGACGTAACGTCGATTTCGATGGGCCGAATGGTTGAAACAGTAGTATTCTGCGTCCATTTTGTCGAGATACTTTTTGCAATAGTTCTAGCTTCGATCCTTCCAATTTGCATGGTCTGTTTGGTCAGGTCATCTTCCTCACTGTGCTTGTCTACAGCGTCGTCTATATGACTCGAAATCCTCTCCACATGATACTTATGGTACGCTAGTAGTTGACGACGCTTGGTGTTTGCTTTGCCGAGACGCTGGGCGAGAACACTGTCAGGGGAAAGACCGAACTTGGTTGCAACATGCTGAATATCATGTGGCTCAAAGTGACAGAGATTGATATGTGACGCTTTGGCGGTTCTATCACGGTGCGCAGGATTTTGAAGAGCCACCGAAAACTTATACCTGTATGCATTTAATAACGAAATTCTTGGGGCTCAGAATAATCTTGAGTAAAAATGCTACTTACAGACTGGTGACTGTAAATTGAATATCTTTCAAGTATTCGTCAAGCCTTGAATGGTAATTGCTTTCAGCTTTGATTTGCTCCCAAAAGTCATCTCCGTCCGAATCTTCCGATACTGAATCATTTGGTTCAAAAGCAGCATAGTTGCTACTATCTTTCGACGTAGAATACTTGCTCTCTTCGATCAATAAACGAACTGCTAAGAAATAATGAGTATAAGAAAACTGGAGACTCGAATATCACACACCTTGTTTCAGCCCTTCAGAAATATCATAGATGTGGTTCTGTACTTCATGACGTAAACTTGAGGCTTCTCTGAGCCTGTGGTCTAGCGAGAGTCTATCGCTTGGTTTACGATGAGCTCCGAAATTGCCCACCCAGACTCTGAATCTGCCCAAGTCATCATCCAATCTAGACCTGTTTTCTTCTCCAGCCGGTAGAAGTTTCGATAGTGAGATAAAGTGGGCGAAACATTGGTTGGTTAGATTTGATATAGTAAAATCAGTTTCAGAGTCCATTCTGGAAACGACTTAATGACAGGCGTTTCTATTTGCATGAGCTGTCGTTGAACGGTGGAGTAAACTCCATGAGATGTTTAGAGATGGGACTTTGGCAAGATAGGGTTTAATGCCTTTATAATCGTTGAAATTCAGGATATTTGGCGTTTCTCCCGAATAGCATGTCATCTGAAGATATATCAAGTGCCATTATGTGCTGGTGAGATCTATTTTGTTCCTGGAAATTCGACATCGACTCCGTTTCAGCCGCAGCGGGGTTGATGTGTTGTCTACGAGCCCCTCTTGTAATCCTTGTCAGAGACCACACTTCGTTTCTACCTTTTGAATTCATCTTGTTTCTCTGCTCAAATTGCTTTGAACCATTCAAGCCAGCTCTAACGAGCTCTGACTCAAATTCTTATCCGCGATGAGCGGCTTTGAGATAGTTGGAGTCGTCTTGGGCGTTTTCCCGCTTCTCATAGAAGGCGTGAAGTTCTGTACGGACGAAACAGGATTTCTGAATGATATTTTCCATTATGAGCATGTTTTGAGACGTATTGGTCGAAGTGTATCTCGCGAGCAGGCACTATTCAGAACGTCGTGCGAGCGGTTCATGGAGGATATTGCCAATCAATGCGGTGCCGGGGAAGATGAAGTCGCGGAGATGATGAAAAACGCCTCTGATCCTAGATGGCGTTATGGAAAGCTTTGTTCGGAAGATATATTCAGTCAGAAATCAGTCCAGGAATACTTGGAGGCTGTGGAGGATATGAGCTACGAATTGGATAAGGTCAAGGAGGTGTTTGCAAAATATGGAGGTGGTGATCAAGTATGTTTTTACTTACTGGAGTGATATTTTCTAGATTCTAATTGCAGAGTTATAGAGCGACCATTCGTACAGAAAGATCCGACGACGCCAGTGGGAAAAGATCATCCTGGCAATCAAAAAGGACGATATCAATCGCAGCTTAGACGAGGCTGCCCGTTTAAACCGCTTTCTAGTACAACTAACACAGCAAAACCAACCTGCTCTCCCATCAAGACGCCGAATTCCAAGTCAATGTAGTACGAGACACTACTCTCGAATCCGTGCTCATGCCATCGATCTATATGAGATCCTCCAGGAAAGATTCCCAAGCTCCCCAAGTTGCAATTGCATACTGCGACACGATGTGAACATGAAACTAGAATTTCGCAGTGCAAAAACTCTCAAAGAAGGTCTTTTCTTTCGAACCATATTTACTTCTGACATGGCACTATCGTCACCAAGGAATTGGCGGGAACTAGAACTAGAACCCTGGGAAAATATCGAAACAAGTCTCTGTCGAGAACCTCCTCAAAACACACGCGTTAAATTCACCATCGTTCCATCGTCAAGTTCAGCATCGAGAATTTCCTACCAGAATATTTCAGATCTCTGCGCGACTGTTATGATGCCACACTCATCACAAGATTGGCTTGGTCTCATTGCCAACAGAAAAGGTATTCAGCACCGAATTCGAGCTATTGATTATCGAATGTGTTCGCCTAGCTTCCAATGTATTGAGATCGTCACATTGGCAGATGTCCTTCAAGACCCATCTTTCGGACAAGAACATCGATATCGAGTAGGTCTGAAATTGGCTTCCACGGTAATGCAACTTCATGCAACAGCATGGTTGACTGATTATTGGAGTAAACACGATATTGCATTTTTTCGATCACAGGACGGAAAAGTCAACTTTGAAAGTCCCTTTATACGTCGCCATTTTCAGAGTCAAGCACAGAATCAAGTATATAATTTGACTGGTTTGGCAGATAATCTGCCAAAAACGCGTCCCATAGCTTCAATACCATGTCTTTTCTCTCTTGGTATTGTTCTTTTGGAATTGTGGTATAGAGAGCAATTTGATAACCTCAAGAATGATTATGAGAGGAACATGGTGAGTGTGTTGCAATGACCTTCTTCAACCCTGATGACTGACTTTATATTAGCCCTCAGAGTTCTCGGATCATGTTGCATCTCGGCGATTAGTGGAGGAAATGGATTGTCTTCCAAATTATAAGCACAGCGTTCTACGGTGTTTATTTGGAGTCGACGCTGCGTATAATTCGTTAGTGGAGGAGAAATTACGAGACGAGGTTCAGGAAAAGATTCTTTCGCCTTTGGAAGAAGATTTGAAATTTTATTGTGCCAAAGAATTAATAGAAGATTGCATGTAATATAAACTTGAGCTCTCTAAGAGAAGTTATTTCATGAAGACATCATCTAGGTAACTCTATTCAAATCATAGCTTCATCAATTTGATAGGACTAATGTCCTGGGGTATATACATGTACATGACCAATGACTTTTCTGCCTTGCGAGCATTCGTAATCACGTATTCAGCCGAGTCCAATGAGCCGTCTTTTCCTTGCTGCCTCAAGGACTAGAACAGGCAAATCGGTAACCGAGTATCTCGACTGTAAGGAAGTGATTGCTAGCTCAAGGCGAGCCGCCACTCGTCTCGCCAGCATAAGAGGCGGGCGAGTAAGTAAATGAAAGACCCAGTCTTCCACTTGAATAGGTGTGCGAAAATCACTAGACCACAAAGTAGTCTCTCAAGCCGACTCAACAGGGTGAGTACGAAGCTGATCCATAATCTTGTCGATGGCTTCCATATCCGCGGCATCAACTTTGTCTTTCGAGTAGTTCTCCGGAAGACTTTTGATAAGCTCGTTCAGAGCAGGCTGGTAGTTTCGCACAGCAGAGGAGAGAGCGTAGACGGATTTCTTGCGGGTAGCGGGGTTGGAATCTGATGTTGCAACTGTTACGAGAGTTGGGATGGCATTCAAGACAATGAGCTGTATATCTGTTAGTTTGTTTCTATTCTGGTCCTCTTGCATGGTGGAAATAGTGGAAGCAGTACTCACCTTATCCTGAGCCTTTTCATTATTCTGCACCGCAGTACCAATACACCAAGCGGCCATACGGCGCATATCAGCCTCTTCATGCTGAAGCAGTTTCACCAGGGGAGTCCACAGACCCAGTGGTTCCAAATTGTTGGCGTTATCAATAGATTCGATGAGTTGTTCGAAATTGTCAAATGCAATCATTTTGTTCTCGAGATCTGCCTCATCAGAGAGAAGTAACTCCATAGCGGCTTTCATGAGGTCGGCATCAGATGGACCTCCCATGAGTGAATTGATCATATCCGGGGTCAGGTTGCGCGAGAGTTCTTCGGCGGTTGGAGGGGCAGTGAGGGACCCGTCGGCATTCTGTTGCTGGGAGTTTTGTACACTCCATTTCAGGAGCTTGTTCATTTGAGGATCCATTGTGAAGTAGGTTTGAGGGTATTGATACAATCAGAGGTGTATACTGATATGTATTTTATGGTGAGTGTATGTTTGTTCCGTCTAAGTGGGCAAAAGATCGAAATTATATGCAAGCCCGCCCGATGATATAACCAGCCCGCCGCGCTAACCTAAAGAATCGACTAGACTCTTCTGGTGGAGTTCACAATCACGTGATGTCAGCTGACTACTTATGTCAGCATCTTACATGAGCAAGGCTTCATCACGTGACTCTACACCGTCTCGAAATGGCGGTAAATGGGGGGGGGGCTGCATCGAATGAGGTGAAGTGGCAGTTAGGGGCAGTTAGTGTCTTCTGCCAGTGTCAATTAAGAACACTCCAGTACAGTAGTTAAGTCATGTTACTCCAAGGTCTAAATTGTGACATTCTTGGGAGGCGAGGAGGTGTATAAAAACTAGGTAAGTACCATTAAAGTACTCCGTGGCATTCCAGAGTGGCTTGTTGCTGCAAAAGGAGGGGTTTCTATACTTAGAAGTGACCTTTTTCTGGATTTGCCTCGTTCCCAGGTGTACAGCCTCCCCGCCACCATACGACGAAAGCTTGGATTGATACGATTACGCAGGAAGGGTAAGGGTCAATTGTGGAAGCCTGGGTCTAACATTCAGGCGCCCAGATTCAATCCACTGGGTCTCTTCATCCATTGGACCCTTTGCATTGATGGACTCGTGGCGTAGAGATGGGTGATGCCGTATGTGATGATGCTTATGTATGTAGTGTACATAGTGGTGATAAACATATTGTACGCCCCACGAGGATACGCAATCCATTGAGATAGACAGTAGTCATATATAATTATAATTCTGCCTTGAATAGATCCAAGGAATTAAAATGTGACCATGAACCAATGTTATAACTGAGTATAAAAGGAGGGACGATCGGAAGGGTTAGTCGAGGCTCCTCTCTGCGCACACACCAGCGTGGCCCAAGTCAACCTTCTCCCCTCCTCTCCACTTCTTCCTCTTTCCCTTCCCTCTTCCCTTCGTCTATACTCATTCCTCTCTCCTCCTCCCCCCTTTCTTCTCCTCTTCATCTCCTTTTCTTTTAATCTATCTCTTTTCTCT